>Ga0126342_10010389_pt1 | contig 16648 bp, 16 predicted proteins | sample Cyp1metagenome_FD_92528 | JGI IMG/M metagenome (GOLD analysis project Ga0126342, IMG submission 92528) | Coral microbial communities from Lord Howe Island, Old Settlement Bay, Australia - Cyphastrea 1 metagenome | ecosystem: Host-associated > Invertebrates > Cnidaria > Coral ... | reverse complement strand
GAGCTGGGAAGGTCCCAGGTTGAGGTCCAGCGGTGCACACTGAGCTCGGACGTTGGCGAAGAGCTTGGCGAAGAGTTGGCAAGGCAACAGTGGACGTGGAAGTGGAGGCAGAGGCGGTGGAGGAGATGCTGGCGGAGGAGGAGCAGGAGGAAGGTAGCTAGCGAGGAGGAGAAGGAGGAGGAGAACAACTGTGATAAAATCTAACTAACAACCCTCACCTGGCAGGTGGGGAATTAGGTATTTTGGATGGATTTGCATTAAATCAGGATGTCATTGTTTATTTTTTGGGGTCTACAGCAACTATTAGGGCGAAGGGATTTTTCACATGAACCAACTTCATTTGTCAGCAACTTTTCTCGGCGTCCTGGCTGTCAGTGCCATAGCCAGCGGCTACTTCAACTACCCTGTGTTGGTCACCACAGATGCCAATGGAAGATCCACCAGTTAGTTTGATTTGATGATCCTCCCATTTGGTGGTCTCCTAAAATGGGGATACCCCAAATCAGCAAATTTTAATAGGATTTTCCATCATGAATTATCCAGCTATTGGGGTACCTCCATTTTAGGAAACTCCCATTTACATGCCATTTTAGTTTAGGGAGATTACGCTCTCAGGTAGAGGCTCTGATTTTGAGAATTTGGAGCATCAAAAGTCCGATCAATCCTGTCAATCCAGAAGTTCGATAGGCCGGGAGGAGGGAAAGGATGGCTACTTGGATAACAAATAGATCGGGGTGATATTTGGATAGTATCCCAATATCAGTTCTATACTTGCATATCTGAATATGAGGCCTGAACATATTTAAATTTCATGAATGAGAAAAACTCATGATACTAGTTCATTGATTTTTATGTTTTTCAACTTATGTGGCCCCAACATTTCATGTTTTACTCGCATTGAATGTTGCGAACCACGTTTTTTTTTGGCAGTGCAAGTCATGCCGTTTTTTAAGGCCTCAATGCGTGGAATCTAGAAATGCCATGGTCATCAAATCATTGGGATTGCATAGCCATGGGGGATTGGGGGATGGTCAGCAATTCAATAATACGGATGTGTGTATCTATGTGTATATGTATGTATGTATATATATATATATATATATATATTACACTCACTGATGTAAGAATCATCATCATGGGACGGATGACAATAAACCATACACCCTGGTTTGACCCTAGATCCTAGCACATATGGAGGAGTGAGATAAATGAAATCGAATGAATGCTAGATGATTCATGTTTGCAGCTCCCACTGTAGCTACGCAATCAGTACCCAGTTGCGGATACTTATGTTTTGCAATTTCATTTATATCCAGTATCAGGTATATCCATTTATACATAGCCATGTAAGTCCATTCATATAGATTCGGATCCACTTATACATATATATTTAATAGTGATTTAATTATATATATATATTTAATAGTTATTTAATTATATATAACTATATATATATAACTATAAATATATATATATAACTATATATATAACTGTGTATATATATATATATATATGTACATATAGATTTACACCACTGGTAGTGCCCAGTCCACCTTGGTCCACCAGGTTCTTTGGCTTCGGATGGTTCCAAGTTAGATTTGAGGACCGCGGAGCCATGGGTTTCGACGACCTCTATAAACGGCTTTGACAAAAGCGACCAGTTTTCCGAAATTGATGGTCAAATCTAGTGGCTACGATTCATTAGGGTAGAAACTGATATTGAAATATGTAGTACTCATAACATTGCAATATGTTTAACGATATTTTCCTCATAGACAATAAACATCGGCATTGTAATAGTGTGTGTAACTGGATATAATTGGGTATAATATAGAATTGGGTAGTGTGATATAGATTGATATACCCACAATTGCAACCCTTTACGTAAGGAAAATAATGGACTTCATGGGCTTCAAGTGGGGTCTTCATCCCACAAACCTACACTCAGGTGATCAAATGTGGAGAATGGAAAGTCTGCATGTTTCACTTGAAAGTCTCATTACCATGTTTGCTGACAGGAGGTTGAAGTCAAAGCAGACAGACTTCCATGACCAAATTATTTACAGACGTCTATGTTTTACAAACCCTGAGATCTAGTGGAATCCCATGGCATTAACGTAAATTTCCTTTTGGGGGTGTGAAGGGATCAGTAGGGCAATTGAGTAGTACCGTAACCAGAAGCAGCTGGGTAGAACTTGGTCACAATTCCCATGGAACATGTACCAAAATCATTTATAAATGGTAGAGTTCCCAGGTTATGTCAAGGTACTTAGATATTACCAGGGGGTAACTATCCCGAGCACTTGCTCACTGACCAAATATCTACTGAATCTATTGTACTGTCCAATTGTCCATCAAAATTTAACTCGCTCAGCTTAACATTCTACCACTAAAACAGCTTGTCCTTCAGGATGGTCAATCCTATTGAGATAAAATGTGATGGCTCTTATGGAGATGCCCCCAAAAAACAGAGCACCTACTGTCAACGGTTGCTCCAACCCATTAATTCTAGGGAACTTTTTCTACCCACAAGGCAGAAAATTGATTACATTACTCTTTATCTAGGCATTTCCCCTGTTGGAAGCAACGTTCTCAAAGTGGAAAGGCTTCCTGCCGTAATATGTGGTGTAAGCCGCATGCTGGGAAGCCCAAGAGGAGGCCAAAAACTCAGATTCTTGGTTTTCTTGCAGAAGTTCGCCACACCGAAGATCGTGCTTAGCAATTACACACCTCACAAACAGAAAGGTGAGCGTTGTCCAAAAACTGGATGCCCCTAACGGCAATTTAAGGCATGGGATTTGGGTTTCAGCCACACCCACCTCTTTGTCGTGCCGCCTGCGTGCCACAATGTTGGGCTTCTGATTTAGTCAGAAACCATCCATGCTGTGGGGATGACACTGTTGGCATCATTTGTAGATATGGACAATCGATGACAATCAAAATATATCAAAATTCTGGTCATTGGAATATGATGAAATAACATCCATTTATAGGTGATGTTCCCAGCCATAAACCTAAATTTATAGAGGATTTTCCAGTTAGCCATGCTTGACGACACCAGTTCGCAATTCCATGAATCACCAGTATTGACAATGTTATTCCCCAATATGAACCAGTACTGACCATTGAATTCGCCATGCTGAAGTTGGCTAGCAGATTTGGTCAGGACGGAGGCTGACTCCCTAGCTGAGGGAGTTGAACAACCGCATTTGTCCAAGAAGGTCAAAGTGACCTCGCTCCATGCGGTGCCTCAAACTTCTTGGTGGCTGATGGAGATATCGTGGGACCATATTTTTGGTCATTTTTTTGCAATATTCGCTTAGCCTTTAGGCCTTATATATTTTGGGTACCTCTCTACTTTAGTTTAGATCCCTGAAATGGCCATTGCTGAGATATTTGTTTTTTCATGGGAGCCTTTTGCATCGATATTATGATGAGGCCCGGAGGATACTTAAAAAAAACACGGTAACATACTACCTCAGGTAAATATACTCAGTTGCAGTCAGGGACAGTTTCTTTTATCTTTTTCCGAAATATGATGCGAACAGCTGAAAGCCCAGGGCCAACTTGGCAGTCAACAACTGGAACAAACATGGGATGTTTTCCAGTCCAAAACTGGTGGATTTACCCACAACATGCAGCAGGTTTTATAGGGAAACTTAGCTTTCAACCTGGTGGATGATTGGGGTGTACCCTATTTTCAGAGAAACCCAGCCCAATATGATGTTTGATTCTTTGTCAACCATGTTCAGATACCTAAATTAATGTAATTCTGGGTATGGATTGAACTAAACAAGAATCCTGCAAGACTAGCAATGCTGCAAGTGTTGATCTTTAGCTGGAACGACACTCACATTGGACCCACATTCTTATCTTGTTGCTGGTTTGTTTGCTTACCAGCAAAGTCCTGCAAAACTGTATCAGCCGGTGCACCGAGAGCAGATTCCTGATTTTTCACCAATAATAGGGTCGTTCCAGCTCAAGTAAGATCAAATGTTGAGAATATTAGTGCAATCCCGTTCCTTCACATTTCTATGAGTTTTGTGTGGATGTACATCCATGATGAATCGTTGGTGTCCACGTTGTTTGTGATATGGGTCATACACCTAGCCACAGTAGCGGTGTAATGGGGTATATGACAACCGTTCAAGAATGAACAGTCTACAGTTGTCTACCGACCGGCAGGTCATGCTCAGTTCTAGATCTCAAATTTTTGTGGGTACTGTACCATGTGGTAGTCAAATTGCTGGAAAATCCCTCATTTGGTTCGATGATTTTCCCAGCTGTAAACCTCCATTTTGAAAAGGTGGACTTCCCAGCCACGTTTGATGACACCAGTTGGTAATTTCATTAATTGCCAATATAATATAACAATATTCAACACTGTTCCCAGCCAGTAATCATTTATTGATCTAATATTCAACACGATAACACGGACATGAAAATCCATGTCCACATTATGATCCCTTGTATACATATACATGTTATATATTATGATAATATATGTATATGTATATGATATGATATGATTTGTCCTATACCATTGTATTCTCATAATATCAGCGATTATATACATCCCCATCATATCCCCATTATATCTCACTATAGAACTATTTTGTGATGGTTCAATCGCCAGTTTGCATAATTAAATCATACCCTCTGGTAAATAAACATAGACCCTGAATTTGCCAGGGTCTATGTTAATTTGCCAGAGGGTAAATCATCTATAAGTCATCTATAGATCATCTATAGATCATGGTTAAATCACAGTTTTTAATATTTACCCTCTTGTTATTTAACATAGCCATGGAAAATGGCCCATTTATAGATGATTTTCCCATTAAAACCTCCATTTATGAGGGATTTTCCATGGCTATGTTAAATAACCAGATGGTAGATCTCCATATTTTCGGCGGAAAGTCTTCCAAAGGGTGGCCACCTCCAGGTCGATGAACTCACTGCTGCCATGGACAGCTTGGAACGCTATGTGCTGACGGCCACAGAGGGCGCATTGAAGAAATCCATGGCGCTACTTGGCCAACAGCCGGGCTTTATAATGCTATATTATGTGATATGGGGTAATGGGGCAGAATTAAAAATTGATGGGAAACATATAACCATATATATATACATATGATTATATATATACACGGTTTAACCATCAAATCTCATATGTATAGATGGGTGAATGGAAAGAACATGGGAAACATGTGACCTTTCCTTGACCAACTTCATATGATATTTAAATAGGGGTTTCCTAAGTCATAGGGCTACCCCCAGTTTTCATCCAAGTCATTGGATCTTGTTGAAGTGTTGAAACCCATGGTGACTTTGGGGTGTATCCCCATTTCTAGGAACCCCCCAAATGTTTGAAGATTGGGTATTCACGTCCATGCTTTATTGAGCTTCCATCCTGGAAGGCTGGAAGGTCAGCCGTTTTGAGGGTCTGCTGTCTGGAAAAGCATCCTGGAAATATGGAAGCTGAACATTCCATTGTTTGTTATATAATATGACTGATATATGGAAGGGCAACATGTTTTCTCTTAATCATTATACATTCTCAAAATGTTGTTCCTTCTTTCATGCTGATTCCTGTGTTTTGAATCAGGTGTCTATACAGGGTTTGGAACACAAACCATTCCTTTCAAATGATCCTACGATATTTGTTGATAGCTGTGACCAACAAACCCCCTCCGTTGAAGGATTGGCTAGGGCTGGCTGCGTTTTACCATCAAGAATGAGTTTTCCTGCGAAGCTTCCCTCAAACTAATTTTCTAGCCAGTCTTTTCAGTGAAAAGCTCAACACCTGCCCAGAAACTGTGGTTTCGTGGATCCCGTTGTTAGGTTTTTTCTTAGGATGTAATTACATCCTGGAGAAAAGCAAATCTATCTCCAGTACTGGTTAAAATTATAGTGGTTAAAGTATTTGTTGTTGATTGGTTAAACATATTCTACAATCTTCCAGAGTTTCGACAAAAATGCTCCATGTTTTCCAGATAGGTCCATGATGATCCCAGGCGGCATGTTCTACCATGCTTCAGGGCATCCCATGTTGTACCCCACGAAGTTCGTACTTATCACTTCCAACGGGCCAGGGTTGATGGAGTAAACCTAGTAAACTACTTGACCACATGAGTATATATATATATGTATACACAATAATTTATGATTTTCAGATAAATTATTATAACGACCTCACATCGCGGCGGATCTGTAAATCGTGGTTAGGATAGGATTGGGGGACTCATCCCCAAATCGCCTCTGGAACCTCTTGGATTTTAACTTTGGTCTATTTCTTGTGTTGCTGTGTCTTTTTTCCTGCCGCGACTGCCGTTTCAGAGACTCCGAAGCTGTCCAGCCTTGGCTTCTGTCGAACTTTTCAGGTTGGATCATGATTTTGTTTTCTGGATATATCCCCCTATGTCTATTTCTCTCTCTATGGATAGATTATAGTAATTCACCTGCAACTAATTTTCCAGATTGATTTTCCCCAAGGTAGTTTTCGACTGTAATAGTTCTCTATGTTTAACACGGTGCCTCCCCCAGTTATAAATTGGTTTACAACCCCCGTTAACTTCTGAAGCCTTCTGTTATGATTGCCATAAACTCCAGATGAAGTTGTACTAGTTTACTATAGTTATGAACATTAAACCAACTTAGCTATCCAGGGTCCAGGGATATTTATTTTCTTCCCCACCTTACATGTTTGGTGTGTATATACATATATCTATGTATTACAATTCATAGAATACATATATAAATCCCAAAGTACTACATACTCTCTGGTAATTTAACATAGCTATTATAAGAATTGCAATTTATAGTCTATATATATAGTTGATTTAACCATTAAAAAAAAGTGGTTTTCCATAGTTATGTTAGTTTACCAGAGGGTATCTATCCACTTTGTTTTTGCTAATGCCGCCTATGAAGACGCGGGGACTTTTAGCGTTTTTTTAACGTCCGATGTTTCTCGTGGATATGGGTATGGGTCTGGGTGGGGTGATGTTAACGTTCTTGTTAACTTGCACGCTTTCTGGACGCTACGTCCATCACGTTGCTTGGGTTGGGTACGGGGATGGGTGGGGTGATGTTAAAATTTGTGTTAACTTGCACGCTTTCTGCACTACATCGATCACGTTGCTTGGGTTTGTTACAGGGATGTGTGTGGGGTGATGTTAACGTTCGTGTAAGGTCTTTGGCAGTGGACTTACAGCTGGCAATACAGATACAACAATTATGGCAAAGACCTTTGGACAGTTGTGCCACCTGTCTTGGAGCACATCCGACAAAAATGAGTTAAAAAGAAAACCCGCGTCTTTACGGGCGGCGTTACCTTGTTTTTCTATGTGATCTCCAAGGATCATGGGCACCACGCTGCGGCTGCGCCTGGCCTCGAGCGGCTACGAGCCGCGTGAACATCACGTTTCTGAGTGCGGCGAGAGGCGCGAGCGCGACGGCCGCGACGGCGAAGGTCGAAGACATCGGAAAGGCCACGAGCTGCGGCGGCGCGAGAAGCCGGCAGCTGGGCGATTGGAAGTGTAGATGATTGGATGGTGAATATGTTGAAATCTTGGGTATGATAAACCACAGTAGACCACTATTATATAATGGGAATGGTAAGTTGAAAAATTAGGTATAAATGAGGATAATCCACATATATAATGGGATGGTTGAAACCCTATAAATGAGGATAAGCCGGATAAACCGCCTATCAACTGGTGCAGGATTTCGCAACCATCCACAGATAGTGGATATTTAAGAATCACCAAGGGACATTCTTCTGGTCTACCCATCAAAAACGGTGATTCATGGAGATTTCATCAGCACAAATGGGTATCAAAAACTACCCAGAAGGAAATGGGATTTAAGCATCAAACATGAGGTTTAACCATGTTTAACCATAGTTGGATTTACTGTACCCTCTGGTAATTTAACATAGCTATTGAACATGGCTATTTATAGTGGATTTACCCATTAAACATGGTGATTTTCCATAGTTATGTTAGTTTACCAGAGGGTAACAATAGCGAATTTGTGGTTTGAGTCAATCAACAAAAATGGCAGATTTAGCCAATCGCCGCTGGCTTTGTGCATCAACAAATGGGGGTTACTTAAAATGGGAGATCCCGCAAACCTAGGTTTTTCATACTAGCATGTTCTAATTTTGGATTATTTGGAATAGATTAATTTTGGTACTAAACGACAAACATGTTGATGTACAAAAATGAATGTATTTCATGGGATATGAAGGTATTTTTATTTTGTTTACAATACATGTGTAGAAATAACATACATTGGAATAATTGGAATATGTATATATATATACATAGAGTTGCAACCATATGATGTTTGGGGATATGTTTGCGAGGAGATATATATATATATATACAAATGAATCTAACGGAATATATCATACCAGATCATACCAGCCTGAAATTGTAGTGTATTATGTGGGGTTTAATGGAGGTCCTAACCAAGCAATTATATGCACCGCTGGGGATTGATCATGCTAATTGGGATATCAACGGGATATGATGGGATGTGATTCTATGATACGATGGAAATAATATATCTAGAACCAGTGTTAACCAATGCACAAGGAGGTTGAGTGGGAGTGTCAATGATATGATTCTAATTATTGGGCTAAGACAAAAAAGGAACATGTTTTAATCTTTCCGGAAAAAAATATGGTTTCAATGAATGACACTGTAAGGTGTTTTCATGAAACCACATGCTTTTAACCGACAACGATGCTTTGCTTTGTCCTTGCGCAACAATTGCGGGGGGGGGGCGGGTGATGGTCCAAAACGGGTAACCCGAAGTGGCAATCCCGGCAATGCGGTGGCAGTAGTGCAATCATTGTGGTTGTAAGTCGGCTTGTGGCATTTGTCGGTGGATAGATATACTTACCATTGTGTTTGCACCGACCAGCTCGAAACAAAATGATCCTCTGGGTATTGAAGTAGCTGTAGTACAAGGTTCCTTCATGCGTTTTTGTTTATATATATATATATATTCGACACTGCTACTATTGGGTTTGATATGTGTGTTTGGGGGGTTGGGTGTAACTCATTGCTGATTCAACACCTATTTTGGTAGGCTATATATACCGTATACCGTATACGGTATCCCCCATTTGATGTGGTTTTTCATCGTCTCTGGGAAAAGTCCGTCGATCCTTAGCACCAAATGGCCACTTGAGGCCAAAGGAGGAGGGTTTCTTGGATCCAAGGAGGAGGGTTTCTCTGGGATTCACAGTTCCTCGAGCAGCTGGGCGTTGGGGAAGACCTTCTCCGTCAACAGCGCCGCGGCATTGATTTTTGGTGACCAGAAATTAATTGGTACCAGAAATTTACTGTAAGAAATTTAGTTTTTGGTCATGATTTATATAGTTTTACTATGTTTTACTTTACCACTTTACCAGAAATTATGGACTTACACATGAAGACATGGGGAATTAATTGGGAAATATATTATATAGGAATTAACCATCAACAAATTTAGAAATGAACCATGAAAATGGTGAATTAACCATCAAACATGGGGATCAACACAGGGAGATCTATGGAGATTTAACCAACCAATTTGCTAAGTCGAGGATTCTATTGGCATTTTCCCATTCGTGATTCGATTCCACATAAGGAATCGATTGAAAACCATAGAAATATGTTTACCCTCTGGTAAACTAACATAACTATGGAAAGTCACCATTTTGAATGGGAAAATCAACTATAAATGGGCCATTTTCCATAGCTACTGTATGTTAGTTTACCAGAGGGTATTTTCTATGCCCCCAGCAAACCCAAGATCAAGGCTGGGGAGTTCACCGTCGGTTTCAAGCGCCGATGGGAAAAAAAAACGATTGATAAATGATACTCTGATACTCGACTAGTTGTTATAGGGGGTTATGAACTTGCCTGATTTATGAGGGATTATGGACAATCCCTGCGTAGTTTCTGAAGGGTAGCGGGCTTTGAACACTGCTCAGATGTAGGATTTGTTTGCATACAAAACTTGGATACATGATTTTCCTAAGCAAAACAACGAAGAGATGATGACTAGGATATTGATGGGATTTGGATTTGACCAACTGACCAACTGAATGGGGAATACGTTGCCAACTTAGCCAACTCATCTGAATTGCATTTTACGTCCAACTTATCTACAATGACATTATACGGATGTATTTCTTTGTAGCAATGGAGTATTGGTTTCGAGGACATGATGATAAACCACTGGATTTTTGGCTATTCTCAGACAGGCCCATGCAGGCACATACATCAACCATAGGATCATCCTCTTTGTATAAAGATGGGTTGTAAATGACTTGCGCTTTGGATGTGTGGGTATGTTAGTTTATAGTAGTATATATGCATATAATATAATATAGTTTAATATAAAATAAAATAAAATAATATAATATAATACTATATATATACATATAATAATATATATATATATACATAATAATATATATTATATGAATATATATATATATACGCATATATCATGCACAAACACACACACACACTGTGCATACAAATTTCCGGCGTATCTTGGACACAATAGGACAGGGCCTGGTCAGGTATGATCGAAGTGAGTCAGATGGTCTGGTCGTTTCCAGGATTTAGCCCCTTCTGTCTATATTGACATGGTTTTGACGGCAAAAACAAAGATATGGATAGAAAAGACGATTAGGAAGACTTGCTTCGATATTTCCAAGGTTAGCCAAAAACCCTGAGGTCCAACCACCAGCAATGTGAGTAGGAGAGGAACTTTAGGGAAATCTAGCAACACCAACAATGGTTGCATCATGGACAACAAAGATCAAGGAGGAAGAAATTTCAAGGGTAGTGACTGGCACTTGTTGCCGCGGAACACTCCGACATGTTCCTTTTTCGTTTGCCCAAGTTGCTAATTGTTATTACCGTACCTTCTGACCTTCTGACATGTCCATGCAACCCTGCTGCTTGAGCTGGCAACAGTTCATGATGCTAAAAAAAATATGTTGGTTAAAACATAATTAGACATGCTTAAATCCTTTTTTATTTATTTGATGTTCAAACATCCGCCCATTGGATGAGATGTTCTATTTTGGCTGCAGCCGTCAGGTACGACCTTTGGCAAGGCGACCGCGAGTTCAGCGATTTTTCAGGGAAGAAACCTCGAAGTTTGTATGATATAGTATGATAATAATAGATATAAACAATTACAGTATATGATATATGATCATATGTCTATATGATATAGTATGATAAAAAGAAAAACACATGTATCTATAGTAAGTATCTAACATCTACAATTTATCATATTGTAATATCCAACTACTGTATATCCAATATATAGTAATTGCGCTATCCATCTAGAAGTGGCAAATCGACATGTTTGTTGCCTATTGTGACGGGGAATGCGTCTTGTGATGTCTTGGGTGTTGATTGGTATGACTTAAATCTGCCCATTTCTGGTCGTTGCTGACGATTATATAACCCCCTTTATGTTGATCAAATCCCAGTTTGTGTTTGTCACCTGCCCCTTTTTCTTACGTAAGTCCCCATTTATTTGCTTTGTCATGCTTTGATCAATACTACTAAAATCCATTGCCATCTAAAAACAATATGATATATATATATATAGTTGGCATATAGTTGGAGCAATTGGAGTCTATATACATATGTATATATATATATACACAATATATATATATATAATATAATATAATATATGTATATATACGTATTACATATTATATATATGTATAATTAATATACTGTATCTAAGGTTCCTCATCCCATAGCGTTGTCCACGGTGCCAGGAGCGCTGTGCGCGGCTGCCCGCCGGCACCTTCGCGGCGCCCAAGGGCCTGCTTCCGACCGACTCGGAGGAGATGAAGGAGATGGACAGCTGCGTTGTCTCGTTGGATCATTTGGGGGAAATCCTATGGGATTATGGTGGTTTAATAGTGGCTTAATAGTGGTTTAATAGTGGTTCATAATGGTTAATGAGATATCTGGTTGGTGGTTTGGATCCTTTTTTAATTTTCCATATCTTGGGAATAATAATACCAACTGACTTTCATATTTTTCAGAGGGGTTGAAAGCACCAACCAGTATATGATTTAACGGGGATATAGGATATCCGATGGATATCCACAATGATGGGATATATGATTTATTGGGATAAATCCTATGGATACCATGGGATTTAATAGGAATATCATGGGATGCAATGGGATTAAACGTTTTTTTTTAGGAAATATATGGTTAATGTTTGATAGTAGTTGATAATGGTTAAGTAACTGGAGTATATCATCATATCAGTATATCATCAAAATACTTCCCATGTATCAGGCAAGGGAATTCACGCATGAAAGAGTTGCCCTCCTGTAAACTAACATATAGATGAATAGATGTGGATGTTTATTGTTTTAATAGGTAATTCATCTATAAATTGGCTATGACTTCCAGATCTTTGTCAATGTACCCCAGGGTAAGATGTGGTAACCCCTGGCTGCCATAAACCTACCTAGCTCTGTTGGAGATGGTTGGGTGACAACGTGGGGTTTATGACAGTGGGTTTAGCAAATTATTAGGAATACCAGGGAATGATTATAGGAATTAGGAATATATTAGGAATATCTTAGGAATATATTGTTAGGAATATATTAGGAATTATTATTACGATTATTATTGGTTACTTTGCATTAGGAATAATAGGAAATACATTGATAATTATTGAAACAATAATGTATATTTATGATAACAAGATATCAATGAGGATAAAAATCAAGGTGATTCTGCACATAAATTGGTTACGTATGGTTCTGGGGAATTTTAAGTATACTCAATGGCAAACTTATAATTGGGTGCATCATAATAATGAGAACCCTTTCATCAATTGAAATGGGGATATTTATTTGGATATATACCCTCTGGTAAACTAACATAGCTATGGACAATCACATTTTTTAATAATGGGTAAATCCAAAATAAATGGTCATTTTCAATAGTTTTTTGTATGTTTATCAGAGCGTAGTTTTTGGATATCATCCAATGAGATTGATGGGAAAATTTCCAGCTAACCTGACGTGACCGGTTCTCAAAATGGGGATGAAATTGGGATTACACATAAGCTCCTCAGCTGATCAACCTTACTTTAGCAAACACCATGGGGATTTGATGTTATTTGACCCTCCAAGCCATTAGGATTCGACCAGCCAATATGTTAAACCTTTCAAGATCAGGATTCAACCAACAAACATTGCGGATTTCACCAACGAGCAGTGATGTAGATATGGGTGTGGTTCAAAGACATGCGACCAAAATTGAGAAATTGGATGGTTGAATAGATGCCCTGACCAATTTTATGAATCCATCGGTAAAAAAAAACCTCAACCGGGCCTTTGGTTTGGAGCTGGCTTGGATCCATGAAAAGCCTCGTGAGTTGTTCCAGGACCCTTTGTCCCATCATGTGAGTTTCGAGCAAAAAAAGGCGCTCCCATAAGGGACTATTTGGCAGATGTTGTCACTACTCGAATGGTCTCTGAAGTTGATAGATGGGTGTTTCCTAAAATGAGGGTACCCCCCAAATTATCCAAGTCATGGATGACCATTTTTGTATTGACACCTATGGTGACTTGGGGATCCCCCCACTTTCAGCAACCTGGAGATGACCTCTGACCACTGGCTGTAGCATCGGCTGTAACATTACCCCATAACAAGTATGGCAACCATTCGAAAAGGATAGAAATACAATATGGAAAACACACATCTCACTGAAATAGTGGCACATGACGTTTCTATCTTCTTCGGATTGCTATACCTATTTACTAATTCAAAGGATGACCCCAGTGATGTGGAAAGTGGAGTTATAGGTGGCTCTGGATTATGATTGGTAAAATATATTAAACATTATTAAACTATAGCCACCAAAAGAAACCCAAGTAATGTTGTGTATATATATAGAGTAATAATAACACCCTATATATATATATGTTGATGGTTTATATTGTACCACCATCCATTTATGGTAAAATTGGGGATGGTTTTCTATTGCTTTACTAACATGACGTTTCAAAGGAAAGTGGTGGTATTGCAGAGACCGTGGTGTAGTAGACTATAAGAACACTTCTGAGGCCAGCATGATACCTTTTTACACCTTTGTTTCTCAGAAAATGCACTATAGATTACTATAGATCAGCTGTTTGCTTTGCGGCTTTGCGTCAAGGAACAAGAACATTCCAGTTTTTGAGGAAAAGGACCATGTTTGAATAAAGGTGCAATGTGTGAAGGCTTTGGGTATTTTCTTTTTCTGTGGTAAGCTTGAGATCCCCGTCATAAGGTGTTTGGATGTTGTTGGCTTTGTATCATCCCTGTGTTCCAATCTGGGAGTCAGAAAACTAGCCCCGCCCCCACAAGAAACACCGGCCTAGAACATGTATTCAAGGTTTCGTCAATGGATTATCAAGCTTTCAGTCATATTTAGTATTCACATTATAACTAGGGTTGGGCAGTAGGCTACTGACCATATTTGGCAAAATTATACAGAATTTTAAAGTTGTGTTCATTCATTTGTTAGTCGCTCTATGTCTTTGGGAAAGAACCTTTTGTTCCCTGTTTTCCAGGTCCCAACTGGGCCAGGTGGTCGCTAAGATGATGCGAGCAGAACATGCGGACCCGCAGCTGACGCGCAGCTGAGCCTGAAGCTTAGGAAATCCTCAGAGACAAAGACACAAACTTTATGAGCCCTGGAAAAGCAACATGTTGAAATAGGTGGTTTTGGAGGTTCATGGTATTTGAAGAACTTATATATACACACTATACTTCTTGATATCTGGACCCTAGTGTTGTTTTTGGAGCCTCTTGGTGTTTATGTTGAACTGTACAGGCACGTCCCTGGCCTCCCTGAGGTTTAACAAACTGATGGCTGCCCGATTCATCGTTTACCCCAAGTTGGCTGACCCCCAACAGTGCTCGGGGTTTATCAGGGTTCGTTGACCACCAAAAACCACTAGTGAGGGCCCCCAAGAGGAGCAGCTATTGTTTGGAGGGTCACCGGATGGGCAAAAATCCCCATGACTGCCCGAGGGCTCCGGCAGTTTTCCAGTTTCACCGACTCGTCGATTCGTCGAAGATCTTTCGATGCACTCTCGTGAAAGGTTGTTGTTCAAGAGATAATCTATAACGGTTATGTTTGAAGTGGTGGCTCGAGTTTTGTCCCAAAACCTGATATGTTTGAAGTCCAATTTCCAACAGCAATCTAATCATCTAAAGAGCCTGAATACCGGTATTACATCCCAAACTTCATGTGGTAGCTTGGATATCTACAACCTCAATCCATGTGACAGTGAAGATTCACAAACCTGACATTTTTTGTGATTCCTTTCTTAATCATTCGTCATGATTCGCGAAAGTGTCTGAAAGAAGAACTCCATCAGTTGCATAGTCTTCAAACTTTTCTCCAACTGAGGTGTTCCGATAAAATCCTTGTCACTGCGATGGTGGCTGCGTCACAGTTGGGTAGTTTTTGTAGGTGTTACTGTCCGATGGTCTGGCACGATATGTCAATGTCATATAGACCATAGATATTATAATGTAATATTATGTATATATTTATTTATATACATACAGTACATGTATAGGTATGTATCATATATATAATAAACTCAATAGTATACAACATTATATAACATGTGTATGTGTATAGACATAACATGTATATATATATACATACACATACACATAACGTGTGTATAAATATATACACATACAAGGTTTCACCAAAAACAAGTACTGTACAGTAGGGTGCATAATGTCCTGCGATGACATTGAACTGCTGAATATGATACCTAGAATGATCTAAGCGACAGTCTTCTCTCGCTGATCCATGTGATGGTTATGATGATGGTTCTTCGGGGAAACTTCAAGATGGACTTATCTCTTATTTAGGAATTGCCAATCATTAAAACACATAAATTCTCAGAAACCAGAAAAGGGGAAGTACCGTATAATTTCATCACCTATTGTACTAAGGTGCTGAGGTCAAACCTAGCTCTGAAAAGGTAGTGGCTGGTTTTGTTATTGCAAGCTGTTGCATCCCAACATGACATGACTTGCGATGATCCGCTTGATACAATCACATGTTAGGACGGTGACGTGATCCAGTGTGAGTGATTGTAGGGAATCCCGAGAGCTTGTGAAATACTTTCTCTATAGTATTATGAAGGTTTCCTCATTAATGTTTCGATTACAGCATGTATGTACTGCTTTACTGCCGCTGGTGGGCAATCAAAATTGATATCCATAATTAAATGTGCTTGAATCAGAACCCCCAGCTTCTCAGAGTACACAAGGATCCAAATACCTTCACTTTTTGGAGGCGTTGAACATGACTCTTGGGTGCCATCCGAAAGCTTTGACCAATTTATCCAGAATTAGAGGCCCATTATCACAAATCATATTTCGGAAAGTCATGCAGCTTTCGGTTGAATACGTGAAATTCATATATATATATATGTAATTATTACATATACCTGGGGCTTCCCAGGCCCCACTTTGAAAGGCTGTTGCCAAAAGCCTACTCAAGTATCTCCAGGCCCCCAGAAGTTTGGAGCATGGATTTTAGGAGGTGCGTCTCATCTCGCCTGTTG
>Ga0126342_10010388_pt1 | contig 16650 bp, 17 predicted proteins | sample Cyp1metagenome_FD_92528 | JGI IMG/M metagenome (GOLD analysis project Ga0126342, IMG submission 92528) | Coral microbial communities from Lord Howe Island, Old Settlement Bay, Australia - Cyphastrea 1 metagenome | ecosystem: Host-associated > Invertebrates > Cnidaria > Coral ... | reverse complement strand
AGCCAATGTTTGATTCATTGAAGCATTGACATCTCAAACTTAAGATAAGAGCCTGATAAGAGTCAGCATGTGTGAGTCATCCTGTCTTTGTGGTTTCGTCTTTCAGTGCCAATGGCATCCGGGTGCCTTGCAGCCGCCTGCGTTCAAGCACCAGACCGTTCTAGTGCCGATTGGCGGTGAGCATGTAAAGCATGTACGCAATACCACAATTAGCGGGCAGTTTGTTTCCTGTTTTAATAGAAACGGTTTACAGTTCATGTAGCAAACTTTGTGGCTGTTTGTTGGGTTTCTGTTTATTTCTTTCATGCGGCATGGAGAACCCTGCGCATGCCCTTGTGGAGTGTCGGCGCCGTGTGCGTGCCTTGCAGCAGAGGAAGAGACGTCTTGAAGCCAGGATGGCAAAGTCTAGCTGCGTGTCTCCTCGAGATGTAGACCTTGCTCGCTTAGTGCACACGTTCAGCCAGAACTCACGAGCTGCAGCTGCCCATTTTGTGCGCGGGTGGGGGCGGCGGTCGAAGCCCAAAGCGCACAGTGACGCTAGTGTTGAAGAGCTGGTGGAGGATGTTGTCTGGTCTTGTCAAGCTGGATTGGCAGAAACTGCTCCAATGGACCAAGTTTTGGCTGCCCGCTATGTGCTTAAGGCTGCCAGGGGAAATTACGATATCTGCTCTAGAAATGGCTAAGCAGGGCTAGCTGCTTCAAGGGAGGTTCAAAGAATCGCCCATACAAAATGCCAATCACAAGCTGCGCGCAGGAGTCAAACAGGATATGGATATGAATGTGGCCGAATGTAATGCAATTTGTCAGCTAATCACAGCTCGGTACAAATTCAAATCTCATGGGAGGCACCAAGGGGTACATTTTTTATTAATGGGGGTGAAAGTAGGCTTCGCTACAAAATGCAAATTGCAAGTAGTACAACAAGCATCCCCTGAAAAATGTACCGAACATTCATCTTGGGTATGTTTAGTGGCAAAACTTAACCAGGTTTTGTATTTTGTGCCGAGTGTGCCTGGCTACGCATTGTATTTTGTAGAGAGGTAGACTTGGGCTGGACAAATTATGGCTTACAAAACTTGATCCGGGCCTTAAGTCTATATTCCAACGGGGATGTAAAACACTGTTTCAGGTTCCCAACTCTATCCACATGTTAATTTTGAGTATGAAAAATTGTTTTTCTGCAAAGTCCGATTTCATCCCATAAGGCCATAAGGGGTCATTCCACAATTCAACCGCAAAGCGGAATTGCAACCTTCCACTTCCCATCCCACAAAACCCGACGTATAAACAGTAATTTAAGAATTTGGCAATCCCATCCCAGGGTCCCTCAAATTCTTAAAGCACTATATATGTGCTTGGTATAGCTGAAAGTATGTAGCCGGCATTGGATCCGAACCCTTCGAATTCTTATACGGTGTGTTCTTATACAATACTCAAGCTGTAGTGGTGGTTGTGACAATGATGGTTGTGATAGTGGTGGTTGAACATAGTGGCGGCTGTGATAGTGGTGGTTGTGATAGCGGCGGTTGTGAGTAGCGGTGGTTGTGATAGTCGTTGTTGTGATAATGGTGTTTGTGATAGTGGTGGTTGTGCTGGTGATGGCATTGGTGGTTGTGATAGTGGTGGTTGTGATCGTGGTGGCTGTGATAGTGGTGGTTGTGACAGTGGTTGAACATAGTGGTGGCTGTGATAGTGGTGGTTCTGATAGTGGTGGTTGGTGTAGTGGTGGTTGTGATAGTGTGGTTTTTTGCAATGGTGGTTGTGATAGTGGTGTTGCTGATTTTTTTGATAAATTTTAATATCCGTAACTCGGGAGTACACGTAAACTTCCACATTTCTTTTGACAAATCGGACCAAACTCAAAACAAACAGGCCTCGAATGAGAAGTGAAATTTTGACGGGATTATTTTCGGAGATGTCTCCGATTTGAGGCTTCGAGTGCTGAAGGGAAATTCCAATCGCTCGCCAGGCCAGACCGCTGTTTTTGCGCAGTGAAGTTTTTTTTTCAACGCCAGTCATAGGTTTGCCAGGAGCAACTATATACCTTGAACGGGAACGCTTTCAAGTCCTGTGAAATGACAGCCGGCACAGCTCATGGATCCTCGAAATTGTCATCCGTCACCCATTGAATTGAATCTTATGCATCATCACCCATCATGCGCTTGGCGAAGGTCCCGGCCTTGATAATTGCAGCCTACACCTTTGGTGTTTGCACCTGAGTTTCTGAGTTTCAGTTTTAGCAGTGTCATGAGAAACTGACCGGAACTGATCGATGCCTGGCATCGTTTGGCTGCATGAATCGATTCACTCTGACTGACCTGTGCCACAGTAAGGCCCGGCAAACACCCAAATGAATGTGCGTTTCTACGCTGGCGAGAAGTGGGTGACCATGGAGAAGGCCAAATACCTACCAGTTTCATCCAGTTTCTGTAATAGACCGACACCGTTTATCCGTGCAGAAGGTCGGCCGCTGTTGGTTTAGTCTAGACGTCTCACTGTTGCACTGCGAAGTAGCTGATGTGTCTATCGTGCCGTCAACATGACCAAAGCACAGGCACAAAACATTGACGGTCCCATCGGTGCCAAGCGCATGGGCCTCCTGCAGGAGTTTGCAATTGCTTGCCGAGTAATCTTGTGGCAAAGGAATGCCGCTTTGACAACAAGAGCACGGGAAGAAAGACATGTTTGACGCAACGGCTTGAACATGAGGGTTCTGGTATTTGATGGTATTTGACAATATTGGACACTTGTCCAGGACCACATCAACTTAGAAGATGACACACTTCGGGCCCGTGACCTGGAGATCTGCTGCAATTTGCTAAGCCCATGGACTTGCTTTGGAACACTATGGGAGTTGAGGTTGGAATCGAAATCCTCGAGACCATCCAAGAAGTTGGGCAAGAGGACTGACTAAACGCATACATTACATTACATTACTATGCAAGACCATGTCGGAGCTGGACCATGCTGGACCTACATAAAGACACTGCTTCTGTTTCCGCCACTTTGAAGCGTTTGAAGGACATAACAAAGGCGATTCAGTCGGAGGAGCCAGGCTGGATCTGTGGAAATCAACGACACTTTGTGATGCTTTGGGAAGGTCTTTGCAACTTGAAACACTTCACCCTGATTTCATGCTATATAGCCATGCATATATAGCCCACATCCAGAGGCATTGCCTGCGACGAAGAGTCATTGTTGTCTCCTGAGTTCCGACAATGTACCACACCATTGCTGCAATGGTGGGCATTCTCATGCATCATCACGCATTATCCTTTTTTAATCGTTTTTATTTTTTGTATTTTGTTGTTATTGTTATTTCATTTTATTTCTCATGTCATTGAGATCACCACTATAATAAACTGGCTAAACACCTTCGTCATTGGCTGCTTTATACCTGTTCCATCCTGTTCCAAGGTATGGGGCCAGTGAGCTCCTCTTCCATCGTCACATCAATCACCGGGTCTTATCGCAGGTGCGAAAGGAGGCAGCGGATTGCGGTGTGGGGATCGCTGTCATGGCACCGTGAAGTGATGTGAAGTGCCTCACAACTCGAAGTGATGTGGGGACCTGCTCTTTCCTTGCAGGTAGACAAGATGCAATGCAAGATGGTAAAGTGAGGGCCCATATTACTCAGAAAGCACTGAAGATGACCTTTGCACCTTGAGTTTCCATTGTGTCATATTGTGTCCATAAGGCGAGTAGAATGGCTACTTACAGAAGCGGACCAATTGCCATGGGCTCGGATGGAATGCTGTCCATGTCGAACTTAGCATCTTGAACGGTTCAGTTTGCCAAGGGAGAGGCAGTTCCCGCACGATCATCCAATATGCAGTCCGGTTTTCTCTGCGGGAGGTGTCGCATTCTCGGAGTGTAGATGATCCTTTTCTTGCTGCAAAATGCTGGACACAAATCATATCAAAATGATCAAATCATGAAAAAATCAAGTTCGGATCGGCTGAGGTGGACGGCATGCAGTTTATTTTCTATCCACTGGGATATCGAGACTCGACAGAGGTGCGATCACTGCACAGCCAGATTTTAGATGTTCAGCGTCCGAGCTCCGAGCTGCTCCGGGCTGCTCCGGGCTGCTCCCAAGGGCTTTTGTTCCTTCTTTCTGTACTGTCCCTCGGGTCTGCGCCACAGCACCGCATCAGCTTGGTGGATTTGGTGGTGAGATCAGATCTCATGAGTTTATTGTGAGGCTATTGTGAGCCTACTAGCACTTATGATTCTTATGATTCTTATGATTCTTATGATCACAAGGGTGCACATTTTGTGATGCCCAGGGGTGAACATCAAGTGCAACTTGAACGCGGGCAGCCAAAAACGGGATGTGGATGCCTTAAGATCCTTAAGCTGAAGGCAAAGTTCAGCAAAGTTCTTGGAGGCATCCAGGATGAGAGCAGGTGAAGTCACTGTGAAATTGTCGCTTCAAGGTTCTTGGAATCCACTGAGGGAGTAGTCTGTCATATTTATATATATATATAGATATACATTATTCTACTTGATGATATATGAATATTTTTGGAACTTTGTGTTTTTGTTTGGAAAGCTGATGTTTCTAGACTCCCATGCTGATTACTACATTTGGCAGTGCAGCTTTAGCCTTGAGAAAAGGATGAACAACGAGCAAACAGAACTATCAAGCAGCAATCAACTCTCAATGGGTCAATTGGATTCATTTGGGTCAGGGACCATCAGGATCCATCAGGATCCATCAGGACCTGACTGCCACGTTTGTTCTTTGAGGCCAGTAACAACTTCCATGAAGCCGGTGCATTTGGTCGCTGCAATTTCTGTCGACTCGACAGCGCCATTGATTCGGACTGGGGGGATGTCGAGCGGCCAGAGCGAGGCACAAAGCGATAAGCACCAATATACATCCAGTACCAATCCACAATCAATTGATAATATAAATATATATACATGATAATATCATTATATATAATATAGTTCAACTATCATCAACTGACAAAAATCCATAATAATCCATAGTAGTTGGACTCACAGTAGATCACAGTTGGACGAACCATGCACAAATCTTGTGCTAGTAGGAGAATTGAGAAGTTTTGAACCTATCATATGTTGCATGTGACCAGTCGCTCAGCAAGATTTTGTCACCGGATGTGAACGGTGTGTCGCAACAAAGATAGTGACATTATCTGACACCACTCCCGGAAAATGTAATGTTCTGCAGGATACGAACACAGCGCTTTTGTGGCTCGAGGTGGAAGAGTTGATACAGGCCAAGGGATGCCAAGGGCATCCGGGCAGCTTCCGGCAGCAATCTCTTTACGGCACACCGTGTTGTTTGGCCTTGCCCTGTACAGGAGAGCAAGAAAACCCTGGAAGATGAAAAGAGGACAGTCCGAATTTGAGACGCTTCTGTGACTTTGAATGTCTCAAGACAATCTTGAGAGCCTTTGCATTCTAAAGGAAAGGGAAAAAACCTGCTGTGGGTGTCTCAGAGCATCTCTGTGCAAAAGAATAGAAAATAGAACTGCATTCGACATATTTTCTATTCAAAGGACCTTTCGGAAAGGGAAAGGGTGAAACACATGTGAATGCGGACCCCTTTGCAAAGAGATTTCTGATGAGAGCCCAAGGCGTTGGAGCTTGAGAGGGCAGCGTGAACCTTGAAATATGCAGATTTCTTTGAGAGCCTTCTGACCGGTGTCACCATGTGCATGTGACCTAGACACGAAGGAAGTTAGCTGTTAAGCCTGAATATGCCTAAAATATCCTAAAATTGCCTAAATCACATGAAAGCTAACATTGGAGATGATTTCTGTATGGCTGTATCAGTTTCATGCTGCGGAAGAGCCATCTTTCTATCTCTTCCTGCTTTGTTTGTCAGATATCATGCCAAGGCTCCTGGCCCTGCTGGCAGTGTTGTGAACTCAGCCATAGAAGCATCCATTTGTGAAGTTGTTATATGTTGTTATGACATATTGTGACTATTGTCGCAAATCAGTAACATTCAGCAACTGAATACTGAATACGAAAACCTTTTCATGAAGATATCTTCCAGGGCAATTTTCTGCAAAGCTAGAGGTGAAGCTGGTTCGAATAGCCAACACTGACTATTTGACGGAGGCAGAGAAGTTAGACTGGAACAAATTCTATGCCTGAGCTGTGAAATACTGTCCTGAAGGGCTGTCCTGTTAGACGTACTGCAAAGCAAGCCAGGTGAGAAGATTGCCTTCAATGTGGACAGACCAAAAGCTCACTAACTGCAATGGAACATGGTACACAGTTGGCTGATCGCTTCACAGGAACTTGAAGCGAAGTTTGAGTTATCTCACAGCAGGATCAGCAGGACATGTTGGTCATCCGATGTCATCCGCGATCCATTTGACACCTCTGTGAATTTGTGTCCAACAAGGCTTGGTGACTTCGTCAAGAAACCGGTGAACCTGGCAGAGTTGATGTTCCATGGCAAAACAGTTGGCACTCGAGCAGCTCGGTGAGATGGTTTTCGACGCCATGACAGGATGGTTTTCGTCACTTCAAAGACCTGGTTGGCAGACAAAAGCCTCAAGGGAGTGGTGACTTTGATCCAATTTCAGATGTACACAGACTGCACAGACTGTCACTGTTGTCACTTTTGCGGAATATGAAGCAACCATGGAATACTGTGATACTGGTTTGCATAAGGAAAAACAGTTGACAGCGCTGCTGGTGCTCATGGGGGTGTGACTGGTCGAGGCCTTCCATCACGTGGTTTGTAGACTGAATTGCGAAAAATTGCAGAACTGAGAAATGGATACTGTATCCAAATACTGATCATACTGTATCCAGAGACTTTCAGACATGTGGACTATGGTTCAGCGGGAGCAAGGTGGTCCAAGCACGGTGCCAACTGCTCGTCAGCCAGACACTGTCGATGCCCTGAAATGCATTCGGCTTCAACTAAGCAAAAGCCATATTCCATCCAGTTGGAGAAACTTTGGAGTTTCATGGAGTTTCAAGGTATAACATGATAGAACCATCATAGAACCATCATGGCAGCAGAACCTCTTTTGTTTGCGGCCAAATGTCAACTTTGACAGTCTCCTCCAGGTCCGATCGGAGTCTATGCCGGCTTTACGGTCCGACAGAGGCACAGTTGCATAGACTCCGTCCATTTCTTCACCAACGAGTCATGTGGCAGAGCTGGCAGAGCCTTGAAATATCGTTTGGTAGCAGTCTTGTCATTCTGCAAGGTGTGGCTATTGATCTAACAGCAGGCCCTTGAGCGCAATGCTGACCATGCTTACTGATGATTATTGTGATTGCAACAGACTCAAACAATCTGTGGTAAGAAACTGGAAACAGGGGATGTAGGGCCCCAAAGGGCCCCCAAGGGATGTGGGCTTTGCAGGTCCCGACACATTGCCTTTACTTTGCGGTCCTCAAGGTGAATTTGGCAGCGCCATGCTCTCAGGCTCTCAGGCTCTCAGGCTCTCAGGCTCTCAGGCTCTCAGGCTCTCAGGCTGCTAGGTATGCGCAAGTCGGCTTTGTCAGGTGTGCCATGGTCAAAAGATGTCTCAAGTTGGATTATGTTGGATTATGTTGGATTATGCATATTATGCAGATGCATATTATATATATATGCATATATGATATCATTATGAATTACGATAATTTTGCATATGTCACAAGCTGCGGAATCATCAATCCATAGGGATGAATACACCCACTATAAGGAATCAACGTATGGGATGACCATACCATATAGAATTAATTACCATGTTTTGGATGTTTTGGCCATTGCAGATGTGGCGAGCATTTCTGGATTATTCCGCAAGGCTTTTGTAAGTGTTCTGGTGTCAATCTGCATTCCAGAAAAAATATCATGCAGTCTGTTACAGTCTTATGGGATCTTATGGGTGTCTTTGGAAATGGGGCAAACGCTATACCCCCAAAATTGCTATCTTTACAGATTAGCATATTGATATACCCCAAAATTGCTATTTTTACTGGGGAAATCTGGGGAAGATGATGGTTCCCCAATGGATTTGGGGAAGACAAAGCGTTGTATTGTCTGCATGAAGAATCACCGTTCACAGATAGAAACGTCCAAGGACCAGGGCTATGGCTCGCCACTGCTGTGGGCAGGAAAGTCGCGCAAGGCAGTTTGAGACAACATAAGCCATAAGCGACTTCGTGTTGTGGAAACATGGGAAGTTCTGACTAGAAAACACTTAATCTATTTTCATAAGATAATGGATCATGATGGAAAACATAAAACATGTCCTATCCTATTCGTTCCTTTGATGCGTGGGCGGAGCGTGGGCGAGTTGTTTGCAGGCCAGAAGTGCAGACACCTCAGAGATATTGCAGTGCAAGTAGGACCGTAAGAGGGATTGACAGTGACATGCTTTGTGACTGCAAGTTGTGCTGAGTCTGCGAGCTTTCGGCAACGCTTCTGAGCTACAGTAGTCTCACCTTGTGTCACCAGCCACAGTGTCATGAATACCCTTTCGGGCCAGTGGTTTCTAAATGAGTCGTCTCCTTTCTCGGTCACAGTTTCAGATGTTTCAGTCTCAAGTGTGGAAGCACTTGGAAGCACCAAATCCAGACGATTGGATGATACGCTCATGCCCAGAGAATGTATCCCATGCTAACATCCCATTGTGACCTGCCGCTTCTTGCTGCTTGGATCAGAAGCGAATGCCCCCCTTATTTTGGGTGCCTCGCATCGGTGCTTGAGGCCTTGCTGATTGATTTAATGTTGGATGGTCTGCTTCCTAGATTCTCCAGGCAGCCCATGGCCTGGGGCAGAGAGGACATGGGGACACTCACCTCAAGGCCTGCTATGAACCTGCTATGAACCTGCTATGAACCTGCTATGAACCTGCTATGAATGTTCGGTTAAACGCTGGTGCAGAACTGTGGCTGCTGCGAGGGCACCTCGTAGCAAAAAATACGAGCATGGCTTGTGACATAGTATTGGGCGTAACACCTCAAAAATCAGCATCTACAATTCTTTTGACAGGCAGCTTGTGACAAGCAGACGAAGATCAGTCGCTATATTCTCAGCATAGACAGATCTCTTCTTTTTACCGCGTAAGATGATGTCCGGCCTCGCCATTACATGTGTCCGAAGGGTGCTTAGTGTGAAGATGTTTCAAGATCACTCAGGTACCAGCTGTTGCTTTTGTTGCGTTGTGTGTCCCTTCCTCAGATTTTTTTCCCGGACACATTCACCAGATTTCACCAGGAAGCTGCTGAAGCCAAGGCCTTTGCCTCACGGCCAACTTCCTGGGTGTCGAGGCAACGGGCACATCCCAGTTGTGCATCGAGTTCGACAGTGTTGGATTTGGAAGGCCTTGGAAGCCCCAAGGGAAGAGCTTAAAGAGGCACCTGCCAAAATTGGCCAAAAGTGCTGCCAATCTCATTCCAGTAGTATCCAGTAGTTATCACTCACTGTTATGTCGAGAGCGAAGAGATGTCGCAAGAACGTAAGAACGTCAGATGAATCCCAGGCCGAGAGTTGTTTGCTTGGCCGTGCAGCCTTTGACCGCTGAAATGTCAGAGGCTGGCCTGTGCGGTATCTTGAGCTCCAGCCGGAGAAAGAGAACATTGTTATTGTTTTTTCAATTATATCGAAATGAGAGATTGTGAAACGTTCGGTTGAGTGAAAGACTTTATACCCTGTGCCGAGCACTTCAACACACTTTCCCATCATTCACAAGAATGGAACGGATGCACAGACTCAAATATATTGGCTACATAGGGCTGTACAAGTCTAAGACCATACTCCCTCTTCACGGACCTTCACAGTAGGCCTTCAAGCGCTGCGTGGAAGAGTACTCTCCAAATGACCCAAATGAAGATTTTCAGGAAGGGCTTGGATCTTAGATGATCTTAGTATGGCCCCTGCGACCTTGTGTGCCTGTCGCATATCATATCTCTCCAAGGCCGCCTCCAACTGGCTTTAGAAATCTCACGGAGTGCATCAGGCAGTTTGGAGCTGCTTTTTGGATCTTTTTGGATCTTTTTTTGCCGATTTCATGGTCCAGTTTCATGGTCTAGACGTTTTGCATCCTTTTGCTTCATCCAAATTGTCCAGGCCGTACCATCCAAACCCACAGTGGCAGATCTTTCCTGGAGGATTCTTGCTTGCAAGAGCTTGACCAAGGCTTCGAGAAGCTATCATAGGCTATGAAAACTTATGAAATGATACGACAGAATACGACAGTTCAACTGCTGCAGTACTGCTCAATCTAAGAAGTGGGAAGCTTCGAGCGGGATCAGAAGATTTGCTCCATGTGCCCCAGCGACACAGCGGCTATCAGATCTATCAGCAGCATTCAGCAGCTACAGTCCATTGTACCAGGACAGTTGGACAGTTGTGTCAAGGTGACACCAAGGTGACCCCAAGGTGATGCAGCGATGCTCGCCTTTGATCCTCTGAGGTACACCTTGGCCACCGGTTTGTTTAGAGATATCAACAAATGCATTAGGGATGACAATGAAGATGGATTGAGGCGTTTAGCCTTGCCCTCAGTCAGTTTTCAAACATAAGGCAAGTACAAGCAAGTACCAGTCAGTGTAGGTATTTCAAATGAATGCAAACACTCTGAGACCAAGGCTCCTATGATTTGGGAGATCCGTGAGGCGTTGTTTCTCTTGTTGCGAAGAGTATTTATTTCTCTTTGAACTTTTCAAAGCTCTCCATTGAACCTGTTGATTTTACGTATGGAGACTGATTCTGTGTGCACAGTGTGGAGGTCTTGCGATTTGAGCCGACAAAGGTTTGCAAACCAGAAGGGCGCAAGCGCCATCCTGAGACCGGTAAAAAAGTTTATTTTCAATGATTTTAACATATTTTAAATCCATGTTTGCGGCTTTTCTATGCTTTTCTTAGTTTCCATTCTTTTGTTAAACTGTGTAATTCATGATTTCATGATCTAATCCCATTGGTCCAGGTGCAAGCCCTTTATGGGAAAGTGCTTGCGTGGCCTTGAGGCGATGCGGCGATGCTGGCCACAAGATTTATTGATATCTTTGATGATGAATAACATTGAATAAGATTGAATAAGGCAATATGATCAATATTAATTAATATATTAAGATATATATAAGGATGATGTTTGATGTCAGAGGATTCAAAAGCTCCAAGCTGAGCCGGCCAGATACCAGAAAAAGAGGTGGAACAGTGGGCGGCACTTTACAAGGCTAGAACCTCATTCAATCTCCCAAACCTGAGTGGTCACGACAGAAGATTTGGTGTCCTCAGGCTGGAAGTGAATTCGTTTGGCCAGCCTTCACCTCATGTCAGTTGGAAGATGGAGGCCATTGGTGAATGTCAATGAGTGGGCGAAAACTCTGAGAGGAGCAAAGCATTAGCAAAGCATTAGCAAAGCTGTGTTTGTGATGCATTCCAGGCTTATGGCCCTTTGATGGTAACCTGAACTTTGAAATTGAGCAAGGATCTTAGATCTTGGCATTGTTCATTCCCAAACTGCCATGGTACTGTATCGGATGTATCGAAAGATTCCAGCTGTGACTTTCCAAGGTGCAACATTGATCCGAGCAAGCTGGCTGTTCCAGAAGTGTTTGCACCTGTTAGCATAAAACGATTCATTGGTGGGTTGGGTGCTTGGATTTCTGGTTCTGCTTGCTTCAGATGCTTCAGCTTACTTTCCATAGTGGAGATTAGTGGAGCATCATTGAGCATCAGGTCCAATGAGGTGCTTTTTCCTCCGCAGACCAAATTCAGGGTCAAAGAGGACAGGCAAGGGCTTTCAATGGGCTTTCATTTTTCCATCAACATCGCATCTGACTTGTGCGACATTTACTCTACATATGTCATGGAATTGTGTTTCATTGTGTTTCTATGAAATTCATGTTCTTGTGATGCCAATCCTATTGTCAATGGTGGATCCGGTCAAAAATTACGTAGCAACAAAAGGTCAGCAGGTAAATTGCTAGCTAGTCGCCTCTTGTGGCTACAGAATTACACAGGCACATTTTAAGCAAAGTGAAGCAAAGTGAAGCAAAGGTCATGATTCCTTGTCACATGTCAAGGGTCGGCAGTAACACTGTTCGGTGAAGTACTGCATCCATGAGACCGTGTGTCCAGCTCACTGTGCTTGATTTGCCATTGAAGTCTCTAAATGTGAGGAGAAAGACGTTCAGCGAGTCACAGAAAATGATGAGACCAGGGACGTGCATACACGTGTTCTGGAAGTGCACCCCTCAGAGCATTCAGAACAGAGCGGCCTGAATTGAGCCATGAATCCGCCTGTGCCTGAAATCCCCAAGCAGATAAGACTATTGAATCGCTTTTCAGACCTTTTCAACCCCAAGTGCTGCATGAGCACCACTATTGAAATCCCCAGGTCATTGAGCTACCTGTCCCACAGGCAAAGTTCTTAGTGAGTAGAAGCTTCATTCCAGCTGCATTCGAATTCTATGCTGATGCTGACGATGTTTGGATGTCAAGGCACCTGGCGAAAGGCGGCGATAGCTGCGCTGAAAGCAGCGCTGCTTTAGCCGCTGGAAGCTGCGCTGAAAGCCGCTTCGGGGAGTGCAGTGCTTTGATCCGGTGCTAGAGCACTTCCTGCACGACAAAGATCGACGAATGTGACGAATGCTCAGATTCAGAATGATTTAGATGTAGAAAGGACTTCAACGTCAGCTTAAGAAAGACATGTGCGTGCAAAAAGGGTGAGGTTTTGCTTCAAAAATCAGATGTCTACAGAATTTTGCCCAAATCTCAAACTGCTTTGAGAGGTTGTGGATGTTACCCTATGAATCCAACAAATTGATTGGTTTGAATCCAAGCTACTAGGACATGGCTTTGGAGTATTTCCCATGTATTTCTCATGTACTCAGTTTTGCTGAGTGCATGTTGTACTGCCAGGGATTTCCCATGGGATCCCATGGGTATCTCTGAAAGGGCTCAAGAGAGGCTCCTAGGGCGACGTCGATTTGAGAGGCGTTGCGGCTCGGCTCGGATCATTTCTTTGCCACATGACATGCTACCATTTGCTACCATCTGCTACCATCTGCTACCATCTGCTACCATCTGCTACCATCTGCTACCAAGCTACTGAGTTGCCTTGGTTTTTACATCAGACATGGCGCGGATGCAATGTTGCCATCCTTGGTTTTATCAGAAGGTGTCAATGTATTCTGAGTAGATGTTAGAGAAATGTTCAGCCTCTATGTCTTCCAGATCTGAGCTTAATACATTGTTGGATTTTGTTGGGTATTAAAGAGGGGAGACCAAGGTGTCAGATGCCCCGTGCCGATGGAAGCTTGACGCCCCGATGGTGTGGAACTTGTATTTCAGAGGGGCTACGGCTTTGCCATCATTGATACCAGTATTAGATAGTATTAGTAGCTTTGTTTTCTAAAATCCTTTACTTATGTATTATGTAATATATATATATATATTATGTATGTGATCTTTTCTGTTTCTTTGTACGTTTGCTCCGAAGACGATTAGGACTTAGACTGCCTTGCAAGATGGTCTATTCTGTTGAAGCTGGCCCTCAGGCTTGGAACCATTCCTAGCCTCGGCAGCCGGTAGCTGAGTGGGATGGCTTCCATACGCTCTGCAAAATACCCCCGAAACATCCCGAACAAGATGGCTCGGAACTTGAAGCTTGAACCTGACACAATCTGACTTGCTTGATTTGGGCAATCAATTACGCTAGTGAAACATGCAAATCATGCAACAGATTGGCACAGGTTTGCTCGGTATCACGGAGCAAGAGGCGCACTGCTTCCAACCGCCATTAACAAGTGCATGCCAGACACGTACATAGTCTACACGTGAGTGTACAATACTATACAATATTATACAACGGCAGAGTCGAACCTCTGGCCTGCGAGTTGGCTCCCTCCGTGATGTCAAGATGTGTCACAGATTCCATGTCTTTGGCCAGGAGGTTGGTGCCTCCTTTCTCTTCCATGCAAGAGCCACAGAGGATACAGAGAGTCCAGTCAGAAGAATAACTTTCAAAGCCGCAATCAGTCGTTTTATGACTTATGATTCTATGATGTTTTGTGTCGTTTTCAATCTTTTTCCAAGCTTGATTTCGGTGTACTGTATATAGATCGTGTCCAGAATATGTTGTTCACATTTGCTCACCATTGTTTAAAATGTCTTTGAGGCAGGTGATTTTGTGGATTACTACAGCAACTCTACAGCATCCTGGATTCCAGCAAAGGCCATGCTGCACTGTGCCAAAGTCCGCAATCAGACGAAAAATTGGATCCCTTCTGACAGGTTTTAGCTCAGCGGGCTGACGGCTTATACGACTTGGATTGCAAGACTGGAGTTGGTGGCTTGGGCTGTTTCCAATAGCTGAAAGGCTACAGCTGCCCTGGTTTCTTGGCTGCGTCTCAGCATGAGAGGATGTGAACCTTGAACTTAAGGTGGAACCGACAAAAGTTCGGGCTGCCACGTTCAGCAAGCCAGAGTATGAGGCTGCGTGGGATCAACGTGGTGTTGAAATACGTACAGATATACAGTGTTTGAAATTCCCAAAGCATCACAAGACAGACATTGCAAAACTCGGACTGAGCCCACTGTTTGCCAATCTTTGCAAACTTGTTGGATATGCTAAGCCTGCTAAGTCTACAGGGTCCCAAGCCTCCATTGTTATAGATCCGTTGCCACGTTCTCCCAAGCATTCAATGATCTCGGGCTACCTTCCAAAATCGGTTCTCGTCTTGCGCACTTCCATTGTCATCGGACTTTCTTGATCTTTGACGTTGACAGATTGGCTCCATTGTTGAGTTCTACAGTTCAACCGCAGGCCAATCGCAAGTTTTGCCATGGCAGTGCAGGATTCCATGATATATTTTGACAGGTACAGTGTGTAATTATATACTCATACACAATATAATTACATATACGCATATGAATGTACTATACATACACATAGACATACACACATACAGACATACAGACATACATACATACTTACCTTACCTTACACTACATAACATTACATTAAATTTCATTACATTACATTAGATTGCATTACATTACATTAGATTACATTACATTACATTACATTACATACATAGATACATAGATTCATAGATTCATAGATACGTAGATATACAGATACATACGTACGTGCATACATATATCATATATATATTATGTAATATAATATATATATATATATATTTATAGGTATATGTACATTTATGTATCATATGTATAGACATGTATGTATATATACATGTTACGCAATCCAATGTAATGCATGTACAGCTATGTAGTATGATGGGATTCAGTACATGTGAATGTTATGCAATGTAATGTAATGTCAGGTCAGGCATGTACTGCAATGTCATGTCACGTTACGTCATGTAGTGTAATGTAACGTCACTTAATGTAATGTCAGGTAATACAGTATAATGCAATGAATGTATGTATGAATGTATATTATGAATGTAGATGATTGTATATGAATATGCTCAGTCCCCTCTACGGTGCAGACATGCCAGGTATGTGGCTTCCTGCGACGATCAAGATGTACAATGGAATTGCAGGTCGGTGGCTGAAGATCACGAAGCAAAGACGAGATCCGCAGACTCCAAGGCACTTATGACTTGGATTGCAAGTCGGGCGTGCAGCCTGACAGGACTGTGAAGACAGTAAGCCATCTTTTTGAACACCCATACTGATCGTCACTGATCAATGTTGATTGATGTTCGTTTGCAGTTTGTTAGTTTACTGGTTTTGAATGAGTTTGATATGTTGTTGAGTCATTGTTGAGTGTAAAGAATAGGGCAGAGTCAGTTCGGAGGCCCATTGCAAAGTTTGTAAATCTTGCAGGATTCGATTGCCAGCTGCTAACACTCGTGCACCTAGCAGAGATGAAGATTTAAAGGTGGGTGCAGCTCCATGTTTTGAAACAGAGACCCTCTGGTGTCATGAAAGTCATGAAACATGGCTGGAACAATCCCCACACTCTAAATGGAGGTTTTAATGGAACACATTGAACTAACTGAGGATTTTCCATTGCCATGTTTGATATCGTTCGATTACAAGAGGGTACATGTTTGCCACGCTTGCTGTTGGTACTTTTCAAGATCTGACAGGAAGAAAGTGCAGAGGATGCTGTGGGCATCGAGGCAACACATCAGAACACCATGCATTGGTCCCTGCAGTGCACTCTAAACAGAACACACATTTGATCTAACACATTACAATATCATACAATATAATATATATATACTGTATATATATATATAGATAGTACTCCACAATGCAGCTCTGGTCTACAATGTCTAGAATTACAAAGTTGCTGATATATATATATATATTATATATATATACTATGATGCGTCTTTGTGTCAAGGATATTGAATGATATTGATATCTGCTTGTACAATCATGTATATAAATATACAATCATGTACATAATTCTCTATAATCATGATGTCATGAATAATCACTGGTGAAAGCAGCGCTCAGGTGTCCGGTGGCTCCAGCAGCAGCTTGTGCCGGGCACTTGAGCCACAGCAGGACTTACGGATTTTGTGCCACAACTTTGGAGTGTATTCAATATAAATATCATATGTATTCATGATGTATTCATGATGTATTCATGATGTATTCATGATGTATTAATGATGTATTCATGATGTATTCATGATGTATTAATGATGTATTCATGATGTATT
>Ga0126342_10010387_pt1 | contig 16650 bp, 16 predicted proteins | sample Cyp1metagenome_FD_92528 | JGI IMG/M metagenome (GOLD analysis project Ga0126342, IMG submission 92528) | Coral microbial communities from Lord Howe Island, Old Settlement Bay, Australia - Cyphastrea 1 metagenome | ecosystem: Host-associated > Invertebrates > Cnidaria > Coral ... | reverse complement strand
TATATATATATATATATATATAAATCTAATCGAATCTAAGCTAATCTGATTCATCTATCTGCCTATCGATCTATCAATCTATCTATATAGATATATATATATATATATATATATCGATGGATGGATGGATCGTTCGATCCATCCATCCATCCATCCATCCATCCATCCAATGCATCCATCCGTCCGTCCATCCATCCATCTATCCAGCCATCCATACACATTTACGAAAAACGTCAGCAATAGATTTTTACAACCTGTTTAGAGTGGACTGCTGCCAGTACTTGGCAATGCAAGCCGGTGGTTTCTCACCTCCAACAGTAAACACTATATATACTGTGTACCCTCCGGTAATCAAACGTGGCAATGGAAAATTCACTATTACTGGGAAAATCATGTATGAAAGGGAAATTGTCCATGGCCACGTTTGAAAGCCGCACAGGAGAGTATAACTCGTTCGGCCTGTTGCCTTACAACATCCCAGCACCCGCAAATAGTAGGATTCTTGCAGCATCAAATGACTCTCTGAATAGCGATTCTTTGTTTTGGGAACCCCACTCTACAAACCTGCTAAAAGAAATGCATGCATTCTATGTTTTCTACCGTATGTCATATGTCTATTATACTCTGTTTGGATCTGTAACCATCAAAGCTTTACAGTGTGGTTGCGAGTTTTGCTGTTTGTTTAATGACCCGCTACCAGTATTAGAAGAAACAGGTAGTTATATAGGTGCGAAAAGGGTACGCCTCAATCCACATACTATATAATATATAAGTATCACGGTGCCGCTCTAATATATATTCCCATATGTTCCCTATGAAAATTGTAATTTTGGCAGTACACCCATTTTCAGCAGACCAAACATCACATTGTCGGCTATATATCCCAGCACATCCCCATTCTATCCCCAATCGCTCCATAATTTCTGTTAATTATTGCTGGTATTTTCTAAATACATATGACATATGTTCAAACAGTTGTGCGGGGGTCTGCAACCCAGATTCCATCGAAACCCTTTTAGGAAGTGCATTCAACCTCAGCGGTGCAAAGCACGGTGGTGCAGCCCGGATGTACAACCTTCAAGGGTGACACTACAAACGAGTTGCACCAAACTTGATACCCTCTAGTAATGAAACATGGCAATATTGGCGAGAATCCCCTATATAGGGAGGTTTTAACCGGAAAATCATCGAACATCATCGAACTAAATGGTGGATTTTCTAGCACGCCATGTTTGACCAGAGGCTACACCCTAAACGAGCTGACCTTTGGCAAAGTGGCGGGCCATGGCGGGCCCTCTTTCCCCGATTGTGACAACTAGTGATAACCCCCATACAATCAGCACCTTGAGATCATTCTCCCTTTCCAATGGAATATACGTGAAGAAACCACCAACCAGTAGTTCTTACAGGATTCCACATGCCTTAGAATATCTCAGAATGATGCGAGATGCTGCAAATGCAAGGATGACAAGAATCTGTTCCAGCAGCTTCAACACATATGACACAGATTCATAAGAATACATGTCTAGACATCCAGATACATCCAGTAGCATGGTCTGCCACCTGTGCATGCCATGCAACTCACTGTCTGCGCTTCTCCTCGATCCGTGACCTGTCTCGCTTCCCACCTCATCCAGCTCTTCTGAAGCCACAGCACCAGGTAGTTCCATCGGTACCTCCATGGGCGCCGAGGGCACCACTGCGAAAGACAGTTTTTTGGGCCCTTTGGGCCCATGGTCTTCATGGGCCGCGGTTGCTGTGGTCGCTGTGGTCGCTGTCACCTCCGCAGCGTCATCTGAAGGATCTCCGAAGAAAAACTCCGTGAAGGACGTTCGAATGGGCGGCTGCACACAGAGCAAAAGAAGCTGAAGCCCTTGGCAAATGCTGTGGTAAGAGGCCACAGCAGTCCAGCCGCCCAGGTCGTACAGAATGCCTCCTATGGTGCAACTACTTGCTACCGCAATGGTGAAAACGGACAACAAAGTGGAAGTGGCCTGTCGAGCCTGGACTTCCGAGGCACCAAAGGTATCAAAAGCGATGCCTTCGATGGCACAAGTAGGGTCAAGGCATAGCAGCACCACAATTTGCGCGAATATGGCCCATAGGCTGGTTTGGTAGATCAAAGCAAGAACAGCAAATGTCAGGTGGATCGCTGCCAGGGGCACAATCAACCAGTAACCTGCTCGCAGTTGGAACTGCTGCGTCGCCACCCGCAACGCAAAGCCAACTGTGATGGCGACACCTCCTGTCACTAATGACCATCCTTGTTCCGCAAAATGCAAACTGTAACCTGGCCAAATGAAGCCGCTGACTGCACCATTCAGGAGTGGCATCAGGATGCAAACGAAAACCTTCATTTGCTGACAGTGCCCCTAAAAAAAGAAAACACATTCTAGGAGCTTTCCCCGTTTTTGTGAATTAGCCAATGCCGAGGCAAAAAAACATCACTTAAGGCAACCCAGGAGACGTATGAACAGCTGCATGGAAGCGTCTCATCGTCGTCAAAAGCTTCCCAAAGATCTTCGTCGGGTTCTTCGGCTGTATCATCTTGGCTCATGAACGCTCAGCAAGAAACGCCCAAAGGGGGGCCCCCAATGAGTAGTAAGTTGGTCACTCTCAGCCAACTGGGGAAAGTTGGTGAATCCATCAACTCACTTAGATGGTGGATAAACCGATTGAGATCATTTGGGGGGGCCCACCTTGCGCTATGCAGTCTCTTGAGCAAGAAGCTGTCGGTGACAGTGACAGTGACACTAGATGAGTCGAGTGCTATTCCCGATATCATACCGTGTCCTGTGTGCGATTCAGAGCTGACATTGGCTGACACTTGACACTCGTGATAGTTTTCTCTGGGTCTCAGGGTGAAACGCTCATAAGTAGTCCATTCATGTCCATTCAAAACCAAGTTCACCTCATTTCTCCATGAAGATGGAGCACAGTACCAAAACATCGAAATGAAATTCCACTTTTTTGTGGGTTCGGACAGGGTCAAGGTATTTCTTCACAGGAGCGACTCCTTTCAAATTTGTGCTTCGCCATTCGAAAAGATGAGTGCTGTGGAACTGCCGCAAGACAAGGTCCACCAACCAATGTAGACTAAGAATTGGTTTCAGGATCAAATATGCCGGACAGAAAACAACCCTTTGTGATTTTCTATGGTTTCAGGTCCTGGGTAGCCCTGGTGGCTTGGTTTCAATGGAAGACACCCCAATACAACTATGATAGACCAGATTTCAGGGCACCCAAAAAAAACTAAATGCCTCTAAATGCCCCGTCTACACCTGGCGCCAGGATCACACTACTGTCATCCGATGTCCGCCCTATCCGATTCAGGGCTGACACTCATTGATATGGGTTTGTCTGCAAATAGGCTGCCCCGAAATCAAAAAAAAAGTGCATGATCAATATATGTTCAATATTATCGCATTCAAATGGCAATTTGTTGAATTTCGGGTGCTATACCCCATTTTCCGCATTTTCCGAACACAGATGTGCTGCTTTTTCTGGTGAAACATGGTCAAGTTGGATGAGGACCTCCACCCTTCCACACTCAGTACCAAATGAAGTGAAATATCCATTCTTTATGGCGTATTCGTATATTATATATATATAGTTACTCTATAAGGGATGTTGTACTACTCAAGGTGTAAACCTGAAATGGCAGTCCAGATTCAGATGTTGTTTCGCCGTTCGAGAAGGTCGATATCGACTGATATATCAATAAATCACTGGATTGGTTCAAGGCATATTTACAGGTCATGGTTTGTACCCCAAATACAAGGCTTTCATGGGTTTTCTGTAAAGTTTCCCTTCAACCAATTCTCGGCGATTAAGTTGAAGGTCTAGGTCACACCTTGCCACAAGTCTGTGATGCTTAGAACCAGTCCAAACGGGTCGGTTCCTCTCGAATTTCCTGGTCTAATCCCGCACGAACTCGAAAGTTCTCTGGCCATCTTCCATGACCACCATGACTGCAGCGATGTGTGGCGTTTCCATCGCCTTGAATCTTAGCACGCTCCAAAGCGTCCTGGGTAGTGCTGGTGGGTTTGACTAGAAATGTGCTACCCCAAACTTGCCATTTTGTTCTTGAGGGAAAATGAGTTTTGGTGGATTTTGGGGTAGATTATGGACAAATCCATATCACCCGCTCTACAACTTGCGTGAGCACCAACCAAAATGAGCTAAAATAAAGAATAGACAATAGATTGGCGATCACCATTCCATGTGTAAGTTCATCCAATCTGTCATTTTCCGGGGGGAGCATTCGAATAGTGGGGAGTCGGCTCATTTGGGTCGCTTTCCTCCGGTCCTGTGCTTGCATATTGATTCCTTTTGTTTCAGCCTGATAAATCGGTTCCTATCCCTCTGGCGTGACTGTCCACCAGGCGCCAATCGTATGCCATGTGTCACCACTGTCCAATCTGCAAAATATGCCACGCCATCTTCCACGACTTCATGGCTTCGGCAGATCAGCTCCAGCTTAAACTTCGTCACGAAGTCCTTCGCGACATCCTCGTTTTTGGGCGCTCGATCGAAAGAAATGGTGGTTTTGTTCAGCAACAACAGTACGGTGGAAGATGGGGTTTTGCCCCCAGGCACCAGGGGCTTGCCATAGGCACCGTCACAAACTCTTTCTTCATGATCACCAGCTGCCCAACATGCGCAGTTGTTGGAGGTTCAAAGGCATGTGTCCAATTTTTTAAAAAAAGTAAAACATGTTCAACGTGCAACGTGCAAAGCTGAAAATGGAAGTTGTTTGTGTTCGGCTGCGAACCTCACAAAATAGCTGCTGCGAGGCAGTGCAGCATGGATATTCATCCCCACATTCATACAGGAAATTCCTAGGTGACGTGACTCATCTCAAAATCTGGGTGATTAAACCGGTCTGAAACGAGATCCCCCATGTTTGGATGGTATGGTACCCTTGGGAATGTGTTACGAGTACTGAGCTGTCAAAAATGACAATGTTCAATACATCTATACAGAGTCTGTATATGTCTGTGTATATATATATGTGTATATATATATATAACAAAACGAGAAGAAGAAGAAGAAGGAGGAGGAGGAGGAGGAAGAAGAAATAATAATGATCGATAATATACTAAACATATACAAATGATCCATGTTCCGCAGCTAAGTGTAAAATTGCCATGGAGTAAGCACAACACTAAGTGACTGAAGCCATTAAAAAAGACTGGGTGAATTAGTTTACCCCGCAAACCCTGAAAAATTGGATGATCCATTTGGCAATTTAACAGTTCGCTCTGGAACCATCATCTACTTCCATGGGCCATCTATTCCATAGCCAACTGTAAGAAATCGCCAGAAGTCAACATCAATTGAACTAATAGTCTACTTCTGTGTTTTTTCTAAGACTTAACTCTTCATGAAAACATGTTTTTAAACATATTCAAACTCTTCATTGTTTAAAACAGCCGGGTTGTTCAAAACATGTCGTCCCGGTCACCGAGCATCTGCTCCGAAGGTTACCGAGACGCCCCGGTCGTTCTCGCCCCAGCCGGAGCCGCCTCTCGCCGGATCCGCCCAGAGCAGGTCGCACAGAAGTCCCGACTCCGGCACCGCACAGGGCCTGGAATGACTGACCAATTTGCCATGGAAAAAATATGGAGACTTCATGGGGAATTTTCAGAATTCATGGGGAGTTTAATGTGATTGAATGGGGATTTGATGGGGAATAAATGGGAAATTCATGGTGTCTTTACCATAAAACTGGGCATATGATGGGTACAAGACCTATGATACCCTTCGGTTTCATCAAACATGGCTGGCTGGGAAGTCCCGAACTAGCCATAGGCTTTCAATGGGAAGATTATCATAGATTATCTAGAAATGTGCGATTCTCCAGCAAACCATGTTTGATTACCAGATGCTAAGATGGGCCATGTCCAATGGCCATAGATTATCATAAATTGATGATGTTTTCAATTGCACGGGGATATTGAAACAACGACAATGGGTATCATTCCAATCGACAATTGGCAAACCCCCGTAGTGGTAGTTGCAACATCTTCGTTTTTCCCCGTTCCCGGTAATATCAAATAGCCTCCAAACGAAATCCTGGTACAATGTGTTGGATCTATTATTATCTATATAATCTATTCATGACTTGGGGTCCTATTAGATGGGAGTATTTAACACATCCCCTAAGATGCTCCGCAAAACAGGGCCACCTTTGTTGATCAAATCCAGGCTGGAGGCTTTTCAAGATGGATATATCCAGTTGGATGAGACCGAAATAACTGAGAGGTCCCTACCTTTTTAGGAGCAACGGAGTCTTTTGAAAAGTCCCCGCTGGGGATGTAACACAAGAACAATTCAAGGATGGGTGATGGGTGACCCCTTAAGAATCAGAACTGGAAACAAATTACTGTAGTTCACAGTGGTTGTGGTAGTTGTAGCCCTCAAATGCCCTCAGTACATTGGCTACCAGCTACCACTGGTAGGGTAGCAAATTTGGTGGCATCGATACATTGAAGTCACACAACAGCTCCCTCATGAGACATTGCTCAACAAGCGAGGCATACGCCCAGAAAAATCGAGCCTGGTACTAAAAGGCGAATTCCCCTTGAAATTGGATCAAAACTGACGCGCGAAAAAACAACAGAGGGCCAAGTTCCTTTACCAGTAAACTCAGTAAACCATCCCAAGTTTGACTGCAGTAACTGCACGCGGCCCAGCCGAATGTGTTTTTGAAGTTGCTACTGCATGGGGACTCTTTATATTGGGGGACATAACCAAAAGTCTCTTGTTTGCCACAAAACACAATCATTTTCAAACATATCATTCATATATATATATATTCATCTGATGAACAAAGATATTCAAAAATGGGCAAGATATAACATGATGTAAGATGATATATCTGCCGTGTGAAATCCAGCACTTTTTTACAGCCTTGCCTGAACCGTCCATGCTCAGACGGCCCCGCCTTTCCAATTGCCTAATTTGGTCCAGATTCTTCAACTCAGGTGAGATCCCACCATGAACGCAAAAGATCTTTTCATTCACCAGAGCGCAAACTGGCATCCTCAGGTGAGTTTTTCGGATGTTTAACCATCGCAAAAAAAAACTCAAAGAACAAGAGCAAAAAAAAGAGCTTTCTGTCCAAATCCCACAAGATTTGACGATTCCCGCTTTTTATGGACAGAACCCCCGCGATGCCCCAAAAGATTCTGAGCCAATTCCAAGCATCATGTTGAAAGTTCTGCAGAAATTCTTCCACAAATGGACGCCTGAAGCATGAAGAAACCACCAGCCAGTTTTCACAAAATGATGCAGCATGGTTCTATCCCCACTTTTCGTGTTTCAACCCATAATGGTCATCCCCAATAGGGCAGAAACAAAACTAACGAACTCAGAAGCCCCATCATTTCTCGTTCGTATCCCCTGTTGGTTGGTTGACCCCCATGAAATTCATACGTGTATATATACATTGTATATTTTATACATCTATTTGTTTGATGATCACATCCCCTATTTTATGACTAACCACATTCAGACACATCAAAAAAAGTGTGCATTAATCATCCATCAACGATACTTTTCTGGATAACATCCTAAAGTGGCTGATGGTTTCAAAAGCGACAAAAACGCTGGTTTTTTATCCCGACAAAATCATCAATCAGATCCCCATATCTTGATAAAGTCTTGATAAATTCCAAAACAAAAACATCGAAAACCATCCAAAACAAAAAAGATTGACAAATCACAAATGGCTCAATACCTATAGATACCTATTTTTAGTGGGTTATTCACATCCATTTTAACCCAGCTATGACTTGGGGTGAACAAAAGGTACCAGGGTTTTGACCCATCCCCAAATCACAAAAATGGACAAATCACCAACTCCGGCACTGTGTCGCTTTTTGCACTCGTCGTAAAAGCCGTAGATTCGACTCATCTGTCCCTCCCTTGGCGTCAGGAGGTTGCACCGTTGGATGTTCAGTCGGAAAACCCCCTTAAGAGCGCCAGTGGATATATGTAAATTTCAAACATCGAAGAAGTTCACAATATAAGATAGTATTATAATGTACTATATGATACATTAAATATATTCAAAAATATTCATCCTTCCAAGATTAATGGAAAATTTATGAACATTAATAGCAATGTATATATATATATGTATTGATCAATCCCCATTTGGCATTCTGAATGATCAAACACCAACAGTTAATTTACAGTAGATCATTTTAGATCTCATGCTCGTCTTACTACACCACCCCGTATTTGATCTGAGATTCTCATGGTTACTGCGCAGCAGCAATAGATTCTCCGGCTGCTGTGCCTCTCAAGACATGGAAAGGAGTCAATTGGCCTGCTAATGAAAATGTGGTTGGTGGTTGAGCGCATCTGAAAGTCATTGCGGAGTACCATCCTAAGTATCAACGAAGATAAAGAATGGAATCGCCAACCAGCAGTCCCGAAGATGTCTCTGTCACAGTGGCACCTATGATGCTGAAGAACCGGGCAATCCAATCATACTGTCAAAAAAGCTGAATTTCAGAATATTCGGGCCATGAGAACAAGAGAATCCTCTGAAACAACTCTGAAACAACTCGGAAAGTCAAAATTGGGGACGTCTCCAAGATCCTCTCAGGTCGCCCAGAAATCGCCTTGTAGAGAAATAGGAGGCAGGTGGTGTCCAGACTTCTGGGGCCTTTATTCACGTAGCCGCCCAGAAAAAGATAGCGTCGCTTGTCTGGAGTCCCCAACTGCTCGAAAAGCTTCAGCAACTACTCGAAATGCCTGGACATCAGGGAGGTTGATTTTCGTACTAACAGCTTGAGGGCACTTGAATATATAAGACAGAGAGTACATCTACATATATACATACACACACAGTTGTGTATGTATCCAAAGCATATATATATATATATGGATATATATATATTGTAATATTATATAATCATATAATATTATATATATATATATATATATGTATATCTAGTTGTATAATATTACAAAATATGTGCATATATATATACATATTATAAATATATATATATTATAAATATATATATATATACATAGTCTATATAGTATATATAGTGTGTATAATGCACCTGTCTCTATGTTCGTTTGGATCTTCAGCCACCTGAAATTCCACAGCTAAAATCGTCCAAGCGTCCCGTGGATGTTGCCGACCACGGTGAGTGGCCCAGAGGTCTCCAGGAGCATGGGCTCATGTTGGAAGATTTCTTCGCACTTGGCACAGAGTTTCCTCAAACATGGCCATGGTACCATGGTATGCCATGGTCATTTGGGTGGCCAATGGGCTACCCCCCATTTTTTTTTTGATGGTCGATTGATCATCATTTTCAGGCATTAGATGCCCATTCTGGGAGGTATCAACATGTATCAACCATTTTCAAACACATCCATTTCAAGACAAGCAAGAAATAAAATTGACCACACTTCAATTTTCCCTTTCCTCCCCTTCGGGAGGCCCCGCCGAAGGTCTCAATTTCGTGAAATTCCAGTGCAGCTGCTTTCGAACGGCTCTCCGCGCTCCAAAGAATCGGCAGGCACTTCTCAATGTCAACAGAACTTCGAGTCAAATAGATAGAGACGTCATCTCCATCTTTCCAACTAAGGCTTTCGCAGCTGCTTGCGTCCTCGAGTTTCCTTGGCAGCAAAGGGCCATGATGCCATGGCTTTATGGAGAGGCCGGTTTTTGGATGACCGGTTCCCATCTGTCTGCTGAGGCTCTGATGGCCACAAGACAGATCTTGCAGACAGACTGGAAAGAATTTCTGTTCTTCCTTCAGCCTACGCAGGGTGGGCCCAGGGGTTTCTTCCACAATCGAGCAATGACGGTTGCACATATGGAAGTATGCTTTCCCGGGATCTTCCCGGTCCTATTTTTGTTGGAGACAGAACAATCTGTCTCCAAAATTGCAACTCAACTGCTGTGCTGTAAATTTTACCCTGAAAAAAAAAAACAACTGCCTTTGCTCCAGCTTTCGTTTGATCTCCTTCACAGAAGTCCTGCCAGATACCAACAGCTCCGCCACTTCACTGCCAGCGAGATTCAGCACCTGATGCGGCAGGAATCCACTTAGGTGGTCATGGGGTCAGCTATGGGAGATCCGCAGATCTTCCCAGTTTACTCCCTGGTTTATGTACATACATGGGTATACACATACAACACAAACACACAGATATATATATATATATATATAATGTGTATATATATATGTGTACATGTATATATATATGTAGACAACTGTTCCCAGGTCCAGCTACTGACTCGAATGCGCAACCAAACATTATATCCCAGCAACCATCTGAAAATGAATCCTAACCCCTGCCAAGCCACTACGGGTACCCACAGATTGGAAACCACAATCTGAACACCGTGTGACACAGTATGATTGTGATTTACAATAGTATGTTAGTTATCCTCAAAAGATAGATTTTGGTAAATCAAAATTCCTAATGCCTGTCGAAAGAGTGACGTTGGCTCACTTTTCTGCATCTGCTTTGGGAAATTACAAGAGCCCAAAACAGCTTTAGCAATAGTAGGTGAACCAAGGCATCTGCCCAGATTCCTGGTCACGCCACCATGAAGAAGATACCAACCATACTTTGAGATAAGTTGGATGGCTATGTACACTATGTACCATGCTATGCCTCTATACTTTTGAAAGGGGCAACCATGTTCTGACCATGGCAAAAAAAAAAAAAACTTTCCTTCCAGCGACCCCCACCAAGATCACCAAGCTTCCCCGCCAAGGTACTCTGACTTTGATCCCAGCTGCACTCAGGTCATCCACAGGATCCGCCATTGCAAACAAGCTGAGAAGAACGGGATCCCCGGCGACAAGTTTGGTCCAGGTTTTGGGGTTAAAATGGGTTAAGTAATGTTAAGTATGTCTAGTTCCATGGAGATCAATTCTCGGCATGTTCGGAACGTTTCGGTTCCCGATCATGAAATTGAGGGCTCAGTCCTAAGGGGACATGGTCACTCTTGGGGGAATACCCGTGTTTACCGAAAATGAATCTGGAGCTGACATTAAAAGGGTCGAATGCCATTCCAAATACGGGCAAAACCGTGTTGGCCCTTTTGAGGACCATGGAAGGATCCATTTTTGGGGGATGAGAAAACAATAGAAATTTTGGGGGCACACACTTTTTCATCCGTACCCCAATTAAATCTGCAGATGGTTTCTGCCAAATCCAAGTGGTGTGATCCTGCACTTTTCCAACTTGAGCAACAACAAAAAAGGCGGCCTTTCTCAACATCTTACCTAGCTTCACCGTGCTTCGGTGCGCTTCGAAATTGGTGTTTCTTGATATTCAATGATGATCAATGCTTCATTTTCCCCATAAAAAATGCCAAAGAAATCGGTGATCAGCATCATTCATCCGATTCATCCCGTCGGTTTGGATCGCTCCATAGCTGGACGATCATCCATGACCCAATCCTAAATGGAAATAGTCCATCACTGGCTGACTTCATATGCCCACTGAAATGCCCAAGTATTGTATGATATTGTGATCTATTATGATAGTATAATATATTATGATATTCTATGGAAATCTATGGAATGTCGGAATCTTCGACACATATTATTAAAAACCACTGGGAATCCACGGCCATGAAGTCGCCGCGTCGCCCCTTTTGCTCAGCGCGTTGCGCCATCATCCCAACCTGGGCGATGCCGTGAACCAAACTGTTTGCACCGGTTGACTCCAACGCAGCCGGGCTACGGGGGTCGAGGTGGTGGTTGCTCCGGCAAAGTTGGGACTTGCCTTGGATGAAGTGGATGAAGTTGCCAACTGGGCACCCAGTTAGAGAACCTATAGACTATAATCACTGGGGAGATTTCTATATCCAACTGAATTACAAGATAGTTGTAACAGTTATAAGCCACTTACAAAAATGGGATGCACCCCCAAATTGTAGGCCAATAGGTTTGAGTTGATTCACTCCGGTTCCGGCCTCCAAAATTCAGTTAGCGATGGTTGATTTGTCATCGTTTTCCCTATTAACCTGGCAATTTGGAGGTATATATATATATTAATATTATTATTATTATTGTTATTATTATTATATATTATAATGGTATATACCCCATTTGAGTCCATTTGTGAACAAACCCATGTGGTCATCGTCAATTGCTCTGTTCATCTGAGCTTGCTGAATCGATCCAAGTCGCGCAGAGGGAGCCTGCCGGTGGGCCAGTGGATGGGTCCAGCTTGGGGAGGTTGATATACCCGGGGATAAACTAACATTGATATGAGAAACCATGGGGTATCCTAGGAAGATGATCAAACGGTAGAAAACTGTCCATGCAAAAATGTTAAGCAAAACTAATTTACCGTGAGGTGCTAAGAAAAATCACCAGCAATACTACAGCATGGATCGAAATTTGGGATGCAACTGCCAACGGGGTCATTGCTGGGAACATACCGAGTTGTATCAAACTGCAAGGCCAGTGTCCCCCTCTTGGCCTTGAGGTTGACTGAGTCTCAGGCATTGAATTGTCAAGGCCAGGGGCCAGGATGCCACATCATGCCTATGGTTTTAAAGATCTTTGTTTGATAGTCAGATAGTCATGTTGAATTCCAAAATCATGCAACATGAAAAGATATGAAAAGTATGGAGCCTATTGGATATCATTGCAACTGGTTTTCCCTTCACACTTGGACTGCCTCGCGGTTCTTCAGCACTTTGGCTTCGGACCTCTCAGGTGAACTTGAAAAAAAAAACAGAGAAGTGCTGGCTGCGGTTGATGAATTAGGATGATTTAGGATAACTTAGGATGATTGTATGATGAATATATGATGGTTTATATAGAATGATTTATGATGATTTGGGATGATTTACAATGATTGTTTTGAATAATTCATGTGTTTGTTTTTTACAAATTGAATAGACTTCTGTATACAAGGATAAAAAAATACCAAATATTTACTATAACCTCGTAGCTGAATAGAAAAACATGTGTGTCTTTAATAGGTATCATTTCTCACTATATACATGGGCCAAGGTTTCCAGTTCGCAAACTGTAACAAATTACCAGAGGATGACCCCATGCAATCTTGCTTCCATAAAATCCCGATTTGTCTGGCTGAGTTATAATTCACCAACTTGAAATAGCTGAAATACGTCATTTGGGGATTCCTCGAATCCAGTTCCCATCATTCCAATGATGTCAGGACGTGCGAATACTATGATTTATCCAGATTTGTAGATATACCCTCCTGTTAACTAACATAGATGTGGAAAACCCAATCATTCCATGTCATTTCCTAGGGAAAACAACCAGGTTTTCCACATCTATATTGGATTCTGTTCGTTCACCCTAGGGTAACTACTGAATAGGTTTTGATCCTCATCCCCTCTGCATCCGCCTCATGGAGCCTTCACCTGCAACGAAAAAGGTAGTGAAGTGGATGGCGGTTTCCCAGGAATATGTTTTTGACCCAAAAAAGAAGATGTAGAAAGTGGGAAAAGCATGAAAAAATATGTAAAAATTTGACTTCCAAGAATTAGGGGCTTAAACTAATACCTTTTGGGATCTCTTTCGGGGTTACAAAAAGCCTGGTAGCAGTTTTGAAAACTGCTGTTGGGTTCTACTATACTTGTACTACCCCTGCATTATTTAGTCATAGAATGCGCTACATGGGACAATATTAAACCATGTTAAACAATATTAAGGAATATCAAACACCTATATATTGATTTCCAGGTTACTATGATGCGTGCATTATGTATATGCATAGATACATAGGTATAGTCCTTCCCAAAAAAAGATTCACTAAAGGGTAAATTGATCATATTGCTTTAGTAGCATGGTAGTCCACAGTAACTCCATAGATGGGTTCTTAGACTGTATCAAACAATATTAACACATATCAAGCACGTTAAACCATGTTGAACCATATTGAACCATATAATCCCCGATAGATACTTGTATTCAAAAGGCTGATAGCCAGCCTAGAACCGGAAAAAAAAACAGCACAAGCACATACCACCAAAGAAACACTCCAAATAACTGTTGGAATTCCACTCCCCCAAAAAATTAAATACATGTGCAGTAAATACCCCACCTATCGGCCCTCAAAATGCATAGATTCAATGCTACAGGATTTCGCCTCGGGGGTGTTTCAGATGATCCTATGAGCAGTGCTGAAAACCCTATGAGTTGTTCATTTCTCATAATGGATTAAGTGATAATCCCCAATATCTTGGATAGTATAACTGTATAACCCGATTTTTCATCATCTATCAACCCTGGTTTATCAATTATATCCACTTACGTCCCCATATTTTTCATGGTTAAAACCCATATTGAATAAGTATACTCATGAACATAGGCTTACCAGCTACTGCTGATCGAAAAATAGTATATCTACATATGTGGATGATCATAGTTATTTGGAGTGTTTATATATATATATTATATATATATTATATATATATTATATATATAAACACTCCAAATAACTGTTATTTTCTTGTAATCAAACATGGCTAGCTGGAAAATCCCCAATGTATAAAGGTTTATAAAGGTTTATAGTTTATAGCTGGGAAAATCATCTACAACTGGGGAGTTTCCAGCTACTTTCTGAGGCTTCCACTGCGAAGCGGAGCTGTGCCAGCAGTCGCCGTCCTCAGGGATCGAGCTTGGGAGATTCGCACAGTGAATTTCTGCGGGATTTAAACGGCAAAACACATGGAAAATGTAGAAACTAAACTTGTGGATTGAAAAGTCTGGAGGAAAACCATCTACTTCCATTCCACAATTTCAGGTTGCTTTGGAAGATGTTTTCTTTTTTGAAACACCACCATAGTTCCATAGGAAACGATGTTTTGAAACATAGGAAATCACCTTCTGGGACTGATCGGCTTGGAGCGGCCTGTGCTGGTCAAAGTCCACATGCCCTATAGATTCCCCAAATGGTGGATTTCCCACTGGGAAAATACGAAATCACCTTAAACAAAACCATGAAGAGTCATCTTCGCACATCAACCTGGCTGTTGTTTTGTTTGCTTCCCAGTAATCTGTCAATGGAACATTCCCCAGCATCCATCCATTTGAATGGACGATCTCCTCACTTTAAACGGGTGTTTCTCATTGCCAAATTTGATTGTCAGGTTGTAATGCCTCAATTGTATATATGTGTTGCCGATGCAGTTGCCACTTTCAAAAGCTAAATCATTACAAAATTCAGCATTATATATAAACCACTATATACAGCAAATCAATACACATGTGGATGAGTCCATATCAAAATTCAGTTTAGGTCTGTATAAATATAAAACTCAGTATAAATACCTAGGCATCACCATGACAATTCGTAGAAATCTTCAAAAAGTAACATATTAATCAATGTAAACTCACCATAAAATCACATAAAACCACCCAAAATCCGGCCATTTTGTTGCCCGCCCAGTGACCCAAGGCCCCAACTGAATCTCGCCCGCGGGTGGCGTCGGGTCGGCACGCAGCGGTCGCGAGGCTCGCCAGTGGCGGACCTAGAGTTCTTGGGGTCACCTTTTGGGGAATGGGTCAAAATTGAAGACCTGGGGGACCACAGATTTTAGTCTATAGTATTATATAGTATTAACCATCTAACTATTGGGCTACGCAATTTTGACTTACCCATATATATTATACATATGTGTGTGTATATGCATGCATGCATGCCATGGATGGATGTATGGATGTATGGATGTATGGATGTATGTATGTATGTATGTATGTATGTATCCCTTTGAGCCTGAAGAAAAATGACCCATAGCGCCTCCAGAGTTTTGTGATTAAAGCATAATATCAAACCCCTATCCTATAAGCCTATATATAGATTGGCTATCCAGCTTTTGAAAATACTGATACTCATGGTTTCAAGAATGTATAGCAAATCCCTAAATGACTGTTTTCAAAGTTGGAAAGCTGGAAAGTACGGAGGAAACATCATAGTCCGCTACCATCCTGGAAACACTGAAATCGGCATCTGGGTTTGTTGCTATAGGTACCAATCACTATTCCATAGGTATAGTAACTCAAATCATGTGCCCAGCCTCATGGCGGAGTTGTTCAGCTTCCTTTCGCAGACTCGCAGCCTGGATATGTGTCATGGGGTAGTCTCGTTGCGTTGTCTTTGCTGGGGCAGATGGATATCATGGGTGTGTTGATGGGATACAGAACAAAAATGGGACAATTAGTTGAGCAAAATCTGGTGGTTTAGCCACATACAACATGCAGGAAAGCATCTGAGAATAGCAATAGGGATACCGAGGGGATATCAACCAAAGAATAGGGATCTAGAATACCTGCCAAGAAACGCCTGTCTGGTGGATTTTCGCCAGCCCCTCAAAGACACATGAACAAATTGAAGAGTTAAAAATGCTGTTCCGTTGGTAAAGAGGAGACATTATAATATATGTATATATTATATAGATATACATAATTAGAGTGTATATATTATATTACATAATTAAATATATTATATATTACTGTGTATTATATACATTATATTATATATAATATTATATATTATATTGTATCTATTATAATATATATATACATATATATATATATACATATACATATATACATATATACATATATACATATATACATATATACATATATACATATATACATATATACG
>Ga0126342_10010386_pt1 | contig 16651 bp, 15 predicted proteins | sample Cyp1metagenome_FD_92528 | JGI IMG/M metagenome (GOLD analysis project Ga0126342, IMG submission 92528) | Coral microbial communities from Lord Howe Island, Old Settlement Bay, Australia - Cyphastrea 1 metagenome | ecosystem: Host-associated > Invertebrates > Cnidaria > Coral ... | reverse complement strand
TTTGTCAGGAGCCATTTATCATTCTGTGGCAGCCATTAGGCACAATATCCAATGCCCATACTGGGCCCCGCATTTCCGTGAGAAAAGAGGCCGCTGCCACTGCTGGGACTCCGCCGTCCCTCACTATCTATCTATCTATCTATCTATCACCAAATGATTTCTGCAAAACGGAACTCCAATATGACAAAACGGAGTTCCAATATGTATCGAGAAAAAATAATAAATACACACTTAGAAAGTGCAAAAACATGGTTGGAAGTTGGAAGGCAGAGGTCCGGGAGAGGCGGTAGGCATGTAGAAAACAAGGCCAGGGTTGGGCATTGCGTCACGTGGCTCCAGGGCCATGTTGCTGCTCTTCGGTTTCTCCTGGATGAGAAGTTGCCTTCAGATCCAGACGTCTCAGGCCGTACGTTGATGCACGAGGCTGGGATGGGATATGGGATGCTTGGGTCTTGTGAGCGAAGTGGAATTCTCAAAATCAGTTTTAAGTTGTTCCAAGATGTTCCAAGTATTTCAGTATTTCCAAGTGAGATGTCGTCGATGTCTTCGATGTCTTCGATGTCGAAAAGTTGTCGAGGCCGCTGCCACGGGCTTCCCTGCTGTCCTTGATGAGCTGCACCAGCGAGGTCATGACGCCAAGGCCGAGGACTTCTCGGGTCGAAGTGTGGCGCAGAATGCCGCAGAGGGTGGCCACATCGAGGTGTTGAGCCTTGGATGCAACAAATTGTTGAGCCAGTCACATCCATGCCATGACATGCCATGACATGCCATGACCATGACCTGCCAAAAGGATCCAAAAGGATCCATAACTGGCCAAAAACCATGCCATGACCATATGCCATGGGGACGCATACCAATGCCCATTGCGCAGGCACCAGGTCCTCTCGGGTTCTGTGGGACTGACTCACAGAGTCCCTCTCCGGTGGTTTTGCAAGTCCTTTATTTTTGTTTATTTTTTGGCATCTTTAGCTAATAATTAGAACTTCTGGTGAAAATAGGAACGTCGAACCCATAACACTTAAGAGGGATGAAGCCACCAAAAGTATGCTTAGCTGGTTATCCAATCTTATCCAATCTTATCCACTTGTCCTCGAAGACTTGGATTGTCTTGAACCAATATGCTCCAGGTGGGCTCATGAGGCTAGTCCCGGAAGGTTTTGGTTCGGCTACAAGTGTAAGGGAACTGTGTAAGGGCGGCAAGACATGTAGGCCAGTTCTTCCACTTTGGCAAGTTCCTAAGTCCTCGGATTACAGATCATTGTAATGCGGTTGGGCTCAGAGTTTTTGAGGTTTCGAGGCAGAGTGTTTGCGGGGATGAACAGCCACCAAACCTCCTGTTCCCTCGATCCTCGAATCATATTGGACATGTTTAGGCTATCAGTGTGCTGTGTTGCATTGGACTCAATGGGACTCTATTAAACTCTATTATCTCAATCATTCATATCATTCTGAATCTATCTCTTGGTTTGGTGCAAATCTTGGCTTCTGAGGAGACAGCTCAGGCGTTGGGGTGTCGACCTGAAACATATTGACCGCGAATTGGTGGGCCAAGAAGTGCTTGAGTTCCTTCAATCATCCGAACTATGATGCGACTTTGTTTGCTGATATGATATAATCGTTAAGTTTCATAATCGATGACAGTTGGCACAAGTTCCAGATGTCCAGGCGCTTTTTGTAATTGACGCTGGGCGCCTTTGACATGAGTCACTATGTTTTGGAACAGCAAGTTTCCAAGACTATGTTCTCAGGTGTTGGCTGGTTTCAGCTGATATCGGCCTTAGATAGGGTAGGTGGGCTACAAACGTGAGACGCTGCCAAAAGTGCCATGCCAAATGTTTCATTTTTGCATTCGGTTGAAATGTCTTTCTTGTTATCACATGTTGCCACTGGATGGTTTTGGATGGTTTTGGCTGGTGCCGTTCAGCCGTTACTGGCTTCCAGTTTTGAGTCGGAAGAAACTTTGCCCGGGAAGCGTTGCTGCACCTCAAAGGCAGTTTGGAACCGCTGTGGTTTCGCTTCTAAAAGTGGCAGACTGGAGACAGACTTCCATGCTGGATACTAGTTACTAGATGAGGCTATATGAGGCTATATGATGCTCTATGATGTAAATGATGCTATATGCTATTGATGTCTATTGATACTGTTGGCTTTTATATCACTACATCATAATTGATAAAACATATATAAGATATTAGACTATATGAATTGTATGCTGCTTTGTATTGCTTGCATATCTGTCGAAAACACCCAAGTGTTTTCATTGCCAGAGCACAACTGAGCTAAACAGCTGCATCCACCTGTGAGGTGCGTGGCGCAGCCACCATGGGCAAGTTTCGGCTACTAGATCTCGTGAAGCCGTGCATGTGCGTCTTGCCGGAAGTGAGTACGCCAGATCGAAGGCGTGGGGTTGCTGGAGTGGAGTTTCGCTTGGGTTTCTCACATTACTTGCTAAGACTTCAAGAGCAAGAGCAAGAAAGAATGAAACTGAGCTGAGCTGCGCCCTGTCTCTCTCACAATGCCACAGCAGAAGGATCCCCTTCCGTGAGAAGATCTTGTGGACGGGAATTTCCCTCTTCGTTTTTCTGGTGTGCTGCCAGATACCGATTCTAGGCTGCAACATGCTGCAACTACACACAAACACACACTCATCACACACTCCAGTAGTTGCTTAGTCACTGCCTTTTTTCCATGACTTACGCTTTACCAATTCTTCTGTGTGCAAAAGTTGCAGTGCCGTTGGCGACGCAATTCATGCACAGACAAGAGGTTCCCTCGGTATCTTCATCATTGATCCTGTTGATCCTGTCCTAGGCTATATGGGATTTCTGCAAACAAGTCCACAGAGCCATGGCTGCATTGAGACATTGATGAGACATGTTGCCCGGTTGACAGAGACTTTCTGCTTTCGAGATCATTCCTGTGCTTGGGATGATCTCCAAAGGAACCTATCAAGCATATCATAACATATCATAACATATCGTAACATACACATATCATCACATATCTAAATGATTCTAAATTCTAAATGTATCTACGTGATGCTGAGGACTTTACCTAGGACATCTTAAGACATCTTTGGGCATTTGTCTAAGGACCCATTCTACTGGATGCGGGTGATCCTAGCTTCCAACCGTGGCACCTTGATGGAGCTAGGCATTTCTCCGATTGTCACCTCAGGCCACGATGCAAAGATCTCGCTGCATTCCTGACATGTCCCCATCATTTGTACAGGTCTGTACAATTGTCATCAATTGTCTCTACAGCATCTATGTCTGTCTTTCGAACATAGGAAAACCACGTTACGTACTTCCTTAGATTGCTGTGTCAAACAACTAGACTATATTGACCCTAGAAAGATTCCAAAATGTCTGTGCAGGCTGTTAGTTTGTCTTGCTTTGAATCTTTATTAGTCAAGCTGCCCGAGATATGATCTGTACATAACTCAAACATACTCAAGCCGTGTATTGTAACTTTGTCATTGCAGGAATGGTGATGCAGCTGCTAGCCGGCTCCAAGCTACTGGAAGTGGACCAATCAGTGAAGGACTGCTGGGACAGAAATTTAGCCCTGACATGTTGGAAAATGTTGGCAATGTATGCAGGAGGATCGCATGCTCTTCCAAGGTGCACAGAAGCTCTTTGGTATGGCTTCTAGGCTGAAGGATGTGAGGTCGAATCATGTGGAATTATGTGGAGTGTTTCGTTTTTTTAATCCAGACGTGTTCCCCAGCGCCATCTTTCTACTAGCTGCACTAGCTCAAATGTCTGAATGCGCCAAGGTCATCACTTTGGGCGAAGCTATGGCATATGTGCTGAGCGGTATGTACGGCCCAGTCAAGGCATCGGGACAAGTCGGGACAGTCGGTTCTCAACTTTTCATCTTGGTGTTTGGTATTGACAATCGACTTGGCGACAGGACTTGGGGGCTGGAAATGCTATCCTCATCATCCTCCAACTGTTCTGCGCTGGAGTCATTGCATCTTGACGACATATGAATCATATGACGATAGAATGTGTTTTCCTTCGCCTTCCATGATCAGAGTTTTAGTGTGGTTGGTTTGATTCCAAGAGTTTTCCTCAGGTGTTGATCTTGGATGAGCTGCTGCAAAAAGGCTACGGTTTGGGATCAGGCTAGTGTGCGGTCCGTTGTGGAACACTGGTGGATTTTTGTGGAACATATGGTTTCCACATGTTTCCACTGTTCGGAGACAACTCTGTTTTAAACTTGTTCTCCTTGCAATGCAGGCATTTCGCTTTTCATTGCCACCAACATTTGCAACTTTGGCGAACGAGCTGTCTAAGATACAGCAAAACACATGCCATCCGTAGATTCAATGAGAACAGGGTGTTTCAAAATGCTAGACATTTGTGGTAGGAGGGCCAGGGTTGATAGCTCAACCCAAGGTGAGACTATTTGCTGGAAGGCGTTCAGCCCAACCACAATGAACACAGGCGCATGCGGCGCATGGGAAATTTTGGCTGTCCGAATCAATATCAGCAGTTGCATCCTGCGCAAGCTCCTTTCGGGTGTGTCGCCTCAGGAGTAGAGCGCCTGCAATCGATCATGCAGTCATTTTATGTTAAGACATCTATTTGTTTTCACACAAATCCAAGCTATTTTATCAAATTTAATCAATTGATTAAGAAAAGGATGAAAAGGCTGCGACTTTTTACTTTTCTATCATGCAATGAATTTCAATGAAGTATGTGTTTTCCTTTTAAACGGAAGCATAGACAAACTTACCAGACTTACCGCGCACAAAGATGCAGAAAGAGGATTTGTTTCTAGTTGCAATACTGTGCTTGGACACTTGTGTCCCGCTGACCAGTTTTGGAAGGCAAAGGCCCTGAGTTTGAGGGTGCGGTGATTGCTTTATTCCATTTACTGATATCAAGGACAGGCCCAGCTACTGGTTCCAGTTCCGATTCGTGGAACTTCAAAACGCAATCGAAATCCACGCAAACAAAGATGTTTGCAGTTTGCCAGGAGTGACAAATTCACTGCGTTGAAGGAAGCTTTCTATCGGCAAACTGCACCAAACATTACGTCTCTTTTCGCGACTGCCCCTTGGCCGGGAAGTGGAACTGGAAGGGTAGGGCCATGCAAAGAAGAATGAATTCAGTGGAATGCAGCTGAATGTGCAGAATAAAGCTCTCTATGCTCTCTTGGATCTTAAATTCTCCAAAAGATCCAAACTCCCGAGCCAAATTTCTGATTTCGATGGCCAAGGTCCTTGTCTTCTTCTTTGTCATTTATTTCCAAGGCCCCGAGTTCAATGCTTTTCAGCAACAGGCAGTCTGAATGGAAGCGCTCCTGAAAACCTTGAAATGCCGCTGTGCGGGTTATGGAAGGCTTCCGAGTGGACCTGGCAGTGAAGAACCAACGGGTGGCGCAGTTGCAATGCTGAGAGTTGCCCAGCATAGAATCTACCAGTGAAATGGTGAAACGGTGAAACGCGGCTCAGGTTCGTGGTCAAATGGGGTCCTATCCCATCAAGCTGTTCTACACCTCCAACATTCCCATCATCCTGCAGGACCCAAGTCTCGATATGTCTCATTGGATTTTCTGAGTACCGACATGTCTGTGACCTTTCAAGGCGTGTTTGTTCCAGTCCATAAGCATCCCTGTGCTTTGCGCCAGACAGCGCTTGTGTCCAATCTCTATTTCTTCTCGCAGTGACTTGGTGGAGGATTGAATGATATTGAATGAAATGTTTTGAGTCAACAGTCTGTTTGAATTGAAGATTGGCTTCAAACCATGCGGAATGCTTGTTGAAGGTTGCTTTACAAACGATTCAAAGTCCTTGGCTCAGCAGATATATATTCCCTGGGACCGCTGACAAAAATGAACTGAGCAAACGGCTTTTGTTAGGAAAGAACGCTTGGTGTGACCCAGAGTTTCATTGACAAGTGGCGATTTGCTGCCTGAAGCACTTGCTCATCATGTTTCAGGCGAACATGATTGTGAACATGATCGGTCAGTGGCAGGACTTGACAAGGTATGAAGAACAAAGATCAAAGGTATTTGGCATCATTTGGCAAAGGCATAATGGCCTAGCCCGGGCTTGTGTTTAGATAGGAGCTCGAGTTGTTGACCCCGAGGAGACTGAAATCACAGGCCAATCAATTCCTGTGGGTGGCCTAGTGTTCCTCGGCGGCATTGAAGCGGAAGAAGGTGGAAGAAGTTGCAAACTCACGCAAATTCAATGAGCAAATCCGAGGGCAAGGTGTTCTTACGCGGGTTCAAGTGTTCTTCAAGGTACTACATCTCTCCACCACATTCTTTTGGAGAAGTTTGGGATGATCCGATCCACGCTCTTTTCTATGTAACTTGGCAAAGCTTGGCAAAGTATGCAAGTTGCATCACGTTGCACGAGTCCACATCCCCAAGTTCATCCAAGTTCATCGAAGTTTCATATTTTTCATGGACTCAGAGTTTTGAAGTCTTTGTATGTCTTTGTTACCACTGACCTGACTTGAGGTGGTTTTCATCTTGGTCTCATGCGCACTGTTTTCGAAGGCCCCATGCTGGTGAACACGGTTCCGACTGCCGTTCCGACTGCCGTTCCGATCCGTTCCGTGTGCCGGTGCCCGGATGTGCCCGGTGTATTTCTCCGGAGGCCTGGATCGACGTCTCGGGCTCCTCGGCGCGTGATGTGGCAAGACAGCTCAGGGAGCAGCAGCTCATGATGCCAGGGTACCGAGATTCGGACCTGCCAAAGGCGAGCCGTGAACAGCTTCAGCAGCTTCAGATTTCGTTTAGAAAATGTTTAGAAATCTTATTTTTTCTTATAGAGTTTCGTTGTTAGTGTCATATCAGGCATAGCTGACTCTGGGAGAACTTGGATCTCAACCTTTCCGGTAAGTCCAACGTAGGTTCCTGCTCTTGTTACGTCAATTTCAAGGAATGTGTCCACGGATGTCCGCGGAGTCCCCATCTCCACAGGTGCTCAATCGCTATATTCCGACAGCGGCAGCCTTCGGTGGTGCATGCATCGGTGCGCTGACCATCGTGGCGGATTTCCTTGGTGCTATTGGTGACTTGGTGCAGTGAGACTTGCAGGCAATCTTTGCCAGTTGCGTTTTGTTTGCCATCGATTGGAAAGGAACCTATAATTTCCAATTTGCTGCGAAACACCCTTCATATCCCTCTATGGATTTTGAGAGACATGCCAGCAGAATGTCAGCAAACTGGTAGATGATCCGAGTGCAGTCAAGGCAGTGGAACAGGTATCCTCTTGGTGGAAGTCTCAGCAAGTTGAGCCGATGTCACTGAGAAGCAATGACCCTGATACATCTGCTAGATCTGCTAGGCGGTAACCATCATCTATGAATACTTCGAGAAAATTTGCAAGGACCACGATGATCAAGTGAGTTGAAAGTGTTTCCCCACTGTCTTGGGCCTAAGCTGTTTTCGAGGGCTTTGTTCGTGCATTGTTATGCATTGCTAGTGTCCTTACTGTCCTTATTGTCTTTGTTCTGCTTTGGACAGGAGGAAGGCCAGGGAGCAGCGTTCATGTTCTGAGCGTGAGACCCAAGTGCAGGCAGTGGCCTCAAATTTTGTTGTTTATAGCTTGCAACAGTTTGCAAGGTGACCTTTTTTTCCAAGCCGTTTTAGTAGAACCTTTCGCCTGGACGTTGCAGGTGGACATCGCGAACTTTGGCCAAATGGAAGAGTGAAGCGAAGCTCGACGCGGAGCTCGAAGAGTTTTTGGAGAAACCGTGTTTACGAATGTTTGCGAGTTACGAAATTGTTGAGCAAGGACATCGGAGCAATATTGGTCAGGTCAAGCTCCAAGAATCTCCAAGAATCTCCAAGACTCACCCCTAACACACAGGGAGCTCTGAAAGCTGGTCACAAACTTTCAAGTGGTGTTCAAGAGGACTTCTTGAGACATCTGAAACTTGCAAGGTGTACCTGATTGTAGCTGCTTGTAGCTGCTTGTGGCTGTGTAGATCTGTGTAGTGTTCATTGGATTGGATGACCTCTTGGCACGTGGCATTGACGATGCTTGCTGTGATGGAACCAAGCCGCATTGCGGAGAGCAAAAGACATTCCGTAGGTCATGGTCATGGTATGTCATGGTGAATATTTTGAAAGGCACCATTTGAATCATTTTGAATCATTTTGAATCGAAATGAATCGAAATGAATCGAAATGATACAATGTTCACCCAAAGTTTCAGGTTTCTTCCACTTGTCCCAAGTCTGCCTGGAAATCTCCCAAGCTGTTGGATGTCTTTGGATGTCTTTGGTAGTTTCTTGCAGAATACATATTGGAAAAGTTATTAGAATAAGTTATTAGAATTAGTCAATTAGTCAATATATTAGAGAATATGAGTTGAGTATATATATATGAGTATATATGAGTACAGTATTGTAGCACAGCTTTTCCCAGGGCCTTCCACTTTGAGTCCACCACCATACCCGCTCCCCACACGGACAGAAATCAGATCAGTGTAATACACCGAGTATACACCGTGGTGTGAGAGATTGTGAGAGACCTTGACAGAATTGGAAATAAGAGGTGCCAGGTTAGAAACCAATTATGGTGTGTTGCTGGCAGACAAGAAGAAAGTAATCAGGTCAAAGAACTTCTTCACTCTCATGCTTTGTGCTTTTTGCTTCCTGCTCTGTGTTTGCACTAAATATTTCCAGTGCTTGAAAGTAGTGTCCGCAGCTGAAATATCGGCTTTATCGTTTGTATAGATTTATTTTCCAAGAGCATGGCTCTGCAATTGCCTGTGAGTGCTGTTGCGGGCCTGGGTGCATTGGACACCGCATACTTGACTTACGCAAAGATTTCGCAAGTGCCCTTGGCCTGTCCTTCCAGCGGTTCATGCACTGAGGTATTGAATTCCAGCTTTGCATCCATCGGTCCTGTGCCTTTGTCGGCCTTGGGACTGCTTGCATACCTCAGTGTTGTGGCACTGAATTTGAGCAGTCAAGGAAGCAAGGAACTGAAAGAACTGCTGTGGTGGTTATGCTTTACGATGGCGTTAACATCACTTGGCCTCACAGCGATTTTGATCTTTGTCCTAAGAGCGCCATGTCTTTACTGCGCAGCTTCATCCTTCATTACTGCGATGCTCATTGCCCTCGTTGAAACAAAACGCGCGCGGGAGACGGTGGAGCTTGAGGCTCAGGCTACAGTATCTGCAGAGGAAGGCGCAGTGCCTGCAGTGCTGAATGCAGTACCTGCAGTGTCTGATGCAGTTTCTGATTCAGAGGAAGATTCGGAGCATTCAGCGGAACCGCGACGAGCGGTGCTGGGACTCTCTGGTGTTTTGGCTTTGGGCTCCTTGCGAGCTGGCACCCTTCCCTCCAGAGAGTTTGCATCTGCCTGGGCATACTTTACCTTGGTTGAACAGTACAAACCGAATCATCCGCCTGTGCGAAGTTCTTCCTCCAAGGCCGGGTACAGACTGCGCTTGACATGTTCCGCCTTTTCAGTCATCGTAAGTCCACTTGAGACTTTAGTCTATCATGTCAATGTACTCACTCGGCTCTTGTTTCGGGCTCTTCAGATTGAATCAGATTGAAAACTAAAAACTCGCTGCAAGTCATCGATTCTGAAGAAGTGAACAAGTCATCACCAGCTGATGAAGCCAGTGAAGCAGGAAGAGATGGCTTTGGCTAGACATCTCAAGAAGATTGGAGCAGCCTGCTACACAGCTTGGTGGTGCCCCCACTGTCAAGAGCAGCGAGAGTCCTTTGGCAGGGAAGCTGTCGAGGCGCCGTGGGGGCACCATGCTCCCTCGATGTGATGTCAAGCTGCAAATACATCATGTATATTATATATAAGTATATATAATATGCAATGTGTATATATTATATATATATATTACACATATATATATATATCATAGTGGTTGACTACCAATTCGGTGACTATCTCCATTATTCTTTCTGTTTGATTTTTCTGCTACAGGTTGCGCCCTTTGTAGAGTGCTCCTCAAAGAATCGACGGCAGCTTCCTATTTGCCGAGAGCAGGAAATCGAGAACTACCCCACATGGATCATCAATGGTGAGAAGCAACTTGGAGAAGAGGTCAGAACTTGTGAAATTTAGTGGTTTTAAGATGTTTTTAAGCAAGTCTTAACAAGTTTGTTCAGCTGAATTAGTTGAATCAACATGTTCGTAAATGTTCATAAATGTCTCGGTGCATGAGACAGTCCTACTGTGAAACAGAGACAGCAGCTCCAGCAGCTCGAGGTATTTGGGCGGCCGTGACCTTTCCGAGTTGGTGGAGCTCAGTGGCTTCACAGAATACGCAGCAGAACGCTTCAAGCCGCGAGATACATCTGTGATGGAGTACATTTGGGGACCACCACCGGAGGATGAGAATGTGTAGAGGAAAAAAATGGACTTGCAATGATGTGGTTCTATCAAATTTCTTTTGAGCATGCCTCACGGGCCAGTCTCAAAATTCCAAGGCATGATTCTCTGTCATGTTAGCGTTTTTGGATTCCGCCAGATTCTGCAAGGACCTTTCTCTTTGTGCGATCAGACTCGCATTCTTTGATGTAGAAAGTTATGACAAAGTGTGATGGAAAAAGGCATTGGCTCTAGGACTAGCAGTAGCAGATGCAGATTTGAAGATTAATGAAGATGATTATTTTCCCAGGAAGATCTTTCGTAGAGAGCATAGAGAGCATTAGGGTGTATTTTACGCTGAAATCTCTAGAACATGAAGCTCAATGAAGCTCACTAGCAAACTGATCACGGCAGCCACGGTGCTGGATGCTTTCCCATGGGGTGCCCGGAGCTAGGCGCTAGTCACAGTGATGCCTCCACGTTGCACAGCGGCTTCCATTCTGACAGGTGGAACGTGCAGGCTGCGCCTTCCAGAACCTTGCAGACGCTGAGACTAGGCGAGCTATGGCGAGCTGCGATTGTCTGCAGTTGGCACGATAAAAAAGTAAAGGAAGATATCGGAAGATATCGGAAGCATCTCAAAAAAGTAAAGTGTGAGAACCCGGCGACCTGCATTATTGCAGACTCAAGTGTATGAGAGGTCAGCAGCTGACCCTCCTGCCGGAGCATGGGCTGTCTGGATTTTGTCGTAGCTGGAGAGGCAAGAGGGGGTTTGGACTAGAGTTTCTTTTGAGTATAGCAGGCAAGCAGAATTGCAAAGTGATACTGTGAGCTTCAACTGCCGACTAAATCTGCCTTTTGTAATGGCATTCCAAAGTTCGAGTCTTGAAAAAAGGCACTGCGTGTACGGCGCTATTTGCTGGTGTAGCCAGAGCGTTGGACTTGGGTCATGTACTGTGAAAGGGCATTTGGCTGCAGTATAAAAGAAATGGTTTCAAAATGTATCAAGTGCATTTGTGGGGGTTTGTGCTTCTTTTCCCGATAGTTCTGAAATCTGAAACCACTCCGCGCCGCCGAGTCTTCCGTGCGCGGTATGAAGGCAGCTTCAGGTGCGGAGTGTTCCAAAGGATTGTAAGAGATTGTAGCTAAGAAGATCTGAGAAGAACCTTCTTGACTGTTGCTTCCCAGTGCAAAGTGCAAGGCGACAGATGTCGGTGCACCTGACAGACCAGGTGGATTGTCCAAATTCCGAGAGCTGCAGAGTGTGGTCTCCTGGTTGCAGCCAAGTGCAATGGGATGCAACTACCAAGAGACAGACAGACAAAGGCAGAAAAATGTGGAGGAATGCTGAGCAAAGTGAGCAAAGTGCACAACAAAGCTCACAAAGCTCCTGCAAACGATGAAATAAGGGATACCCAGATCTGAAAGTGATGCTTGCCTGCAAGAAGATCCCTGCCACGGATACCGTCTCATCCCCTTTATTGTTTCTTCTTTTGGATGCACAAGTCGAAAGTCGATTCTTTGCGTCAAGTCTCTTCTCCTCTATGACTCTATGCCCGGCTGTTTCCGGGACTTGTTAGACTTGTTCACATTTTTTCCCGAATTTGTTCGTTTTGTTCACGGCTTTGTTCAGGCCCGTGATCCTCTTCCCAGTGGAAGATTTGCTGTTGCCCGGGCGCAGAAAGCGGATGCACCTCTTTGAACCTCGTTGCTCGCCAGATCTCGCGGTGGAAGGAAACTGAAGGTCTTTGAAGATTTTGAGATCCAAAGAGAGTCCAAAGAATTTCCAAAGATACAATCTTTTTGGAAGGAGAGAGGAAGGTAAGGACATAAGGACACTACAGTTGACTGTAGGAAGAAGAAATTCTTCCAGTGAGATGGGAGGGTACCGGGGGCACTGGAGTACTGGAAGATAGCCATGCTGCAGATTGCTTCTGGAATGTGAGGCTGGGTTTCAATGGTGGAGTTCTCCCTGAAGACGTGTGAAGGTATTTTTGGCATGCTCTACTTTGACGCATCTTGGTTGCAAACGAAAGTGATACGAGTCATACTACTACGTCACACATGAACTTGAATCAGGTCATCAGTGTACTGTTTGTTTTCCTGGAACACGTCAGCAGCCAGATCTTCAGCTTCTCATGCCAAACCAGCCGGTTTGGAAAAGCTCTTTCATTCACAGGACGGAGAGCTTTTCCCAGCTTCCAACTCAGACTGACACTGTGGAGTGACTAACCCTTTGACAGCTTCGGTTGCGGTTTCAGCAGTCAGTCCTTGCGCTTGCAGAATTGTAGCTCACCCTGAAACGCTGACAGATGCTGCCAGTGTCCTACTGGTAACAAGATGGCGCAGTATATCAGTATATCAGAAATAACAAAGGGAAATTACATGAAATTATATGAAATTATTTCACACACTGTTGCTCTCACTGACGCCCTGTGCCCCTGCCCCGACCAGCTGATGCACGCGACATGACAGCACGTTAGCGTGGCGTTCGATTGGGAGACAGCCAGGTGCTTTCCCTCGTGGAGATCATGTCTTGCAACAACCTGGAAAGCCAGGGCCGGATAGTTTGGATCTGAGCTTCACGGTCCAAACCTCCAGATGGATCCAGATGGTGCAGTTTCCATGGTTCAATCTTTGATAGTACGATATAATAATAACATACAATAAAAGGGCTAACGCCCGGGTGCTGCCGACCCCCTGTAAAAGGGCAAGTTTGGATTTTGTTTTACTACATGCAGCCGTCCGGTTCAATGCAATCCCACCATCGTTGAGGCTGAGTGAGCAGCATCAATGCCGCCATCAGTCACGAATAAATACATACGTGACCGGGCAGCTTGGAAGGCTGGAGAAGGTGGGGCAAGGAGGCCCTTGTAGAACCAAAAGTGCCAAACGGCAGTTTCGAAACCTTTAAGAGAGACATGACCGGGCAGCTTGGAGTAGAACCTAGCAGCTTGGAAGGCCAAAGAAAGTGGGGCAAGGCCTTGGAAGGCTTCAGACGGTGGGGTAAGGAGGCGCTAGTAGAATCTAGCAGCTTGGAAGGCTTCAGATGGTGGGGCCACAGTTGGCCGCCACAGTTGGCCCCAGGAGAACCAAAGTGCAAAACGGCAGTTTCGAAACCCTTAAAAGAGACATGACCAGGCAGCTTGGAGTGGACCCTAGCAGCTTGGAAGGCTTGAGGAGGTGGGGAAAGGAGAAAAGACACACTGGTGGGGCAGCGGTTGGCGCCAAACGGCAGTTTCGAAACCCACAATAGAGACATGACCGGGCAGCTTGGAGTAGAACCTGGCAGCTTGGAAGGCTTGAGAAGGTCGGGAGGCTTCAGAAGGTAGCAGCTTGGGCTTGAGAAGGCGGGGAAAGGAGACTAGTACAACTTATAGCAGCTTGGAAGAAGATGGGGCAAAGAGGCCCCAGTAGGGGCAACGGTTGGCCCCTGGAGTAGAACCTAGCAGCTTGGAAGGCGTAGAAGATTGGGAGGAGGTTCTAGCGGAACCTACCAGCTTGGACGGGCGAAGAGAAGCAAAGTAAATGGAAAAGCTTGCGCGCAGCAATGCTGCACACCTGCGGTGATCTTAGGCGCCGCTCCGCCTAGGCCAAAGCTAGGCAAGGGTCGGCGGATTATGGTAGTTGATATAATGTCCAATTTCTGCAGCAGCGAAATTGGATGTAATCTTCGCAGGGGCCTGCTTTCAGACTATCCAGAGACACATTGGCAGGTCCAAGTCCGTGCAGTTGGGCGTGCAAGGCTGAAAGGCTTGACAGAGGAGGCAAGGCCGTGGAAGCCGTGGAAACCATGGAAGTCGTGGAAGAAGCCGCGGAGTTGGAAAATCTGCTCAGTTCAGATCGGTTTGCAGCCAGAGATCTCCAGTCTCAACGGCAGGTTATATCCGCTATGGACTGGGGGCTGGCGCTTGTGGAGGAGCAACATCTTGGAGTAGCAAGTGCCTGCAGTTTTTAATGCATATGCCATGGGACCACATGAGTATGGGTCAAAATTAGGTACCCCAAAATTATGGATGGTTAATACTAAACTAGACTAACATCTGTGGTCCCCTAGGTCTTCCATTTTGACCCACATCCACATCTTTAAAGATACTACACATTAATTGATGCATGAACTTAGGCGAAGGCCCAGGTTTTGACACACTCCCAACATGCTACCGACCTGCACATTGTCCAAGCAAATGCTGGTGCTTGACATTGCTTTCCAACAGCTGGAACACTTTTGCAACAGGAGATACGGAAGTCTTCGAAGCAGACTTTGATGCAGCGAACACGGCGCTTGAGCTTTCAAAGCTCATGGTGTGGATGCCCAGTTTGGATGCGAAGTATGGCGAGCCACGACCAGGACGTGAACAGATTTTGAACACATTGGCTCTTGAAAATGCAGATGGAAAACAACCACTGGGACAAAGCGCTGCGTCAAGATCCAAGGAAGATCTTGACATCACTGTGACAACCGCAGAGGACGACGGTAAAGATTCAATGCTTTGCACAAAAGACATGCATCAAAGTCAGATCAGAAGGTCCAGCTTCCATTCTGTGCTTGCTACAGCTGCAGGATGCAGCGACAGAGGAAGGTGCAGCGGAACCAGAGGCGTTGCGATATGGCATTAGCAACACCATAGACACTCTTTGCTCATGTTCCATCAATCTATTGGAAGTCTTGAGGCACTTTGCCTGTTGACGTGTCATAGAGTCGATCCTAGTGGACTGCAAATATCGTCGAAGTCCTTTTTTTTTGATAGCACTTTTCCAAAGCGGGGAATGTCAGAGCCCATTGGGCAGGTGCCACAGCTTTGGACGCACCAACGCGAAGTTGTTCGCGGTAATTTGGCTCGGCTGTCGCCAGAGAAATGGCATCAGCTGAAATCAGAGACAGCTGGGCAGCTGAAAGGCACGCCTGGAATGGTACAGAATGGGACAGGATGAGACGGGATGCGAGGTGGTGAAAGGAATTGCAATCCAAGAGCTGGACTAGAATGGGAAAGCTTCTGCGATATGTTTGAATACAATTGAATATGGAGAACGTGACCAACAAAACATATTGAATATCATTGAATCATTTCGATAAATTTTTCAGCTGGCAGGAGTGCCGATGCGAACCACCATGCCTTCCTCACAGCATAGAGAGGCAGCAGGAATGAGAGCATTGGAGTACGATTTGTGTGAAAGATCCACTTTGATCCGGCCAAACGCGAATGGTCAGCATCTCGCAAAGTTTGTGGTCCAAAGTGGCCTAGAGCCCATCATGTGGGCTCTGCATTCTGAATCACGCTCGTTTCTCAAGAGTCTCAAGATGAATCCACCTAGCTGCAAATAAACCCACTTGCTGGCCGCTTGCTGCAACGCCGCAAGATCTTTGGCGATTCAGATTCGGTTTCCTCATTTCACAAGATACATGATGGCCAAGATTTACATTTCTATCCATGTCTATTCGTTTTTATCCCTTTCTTCCTGTGTAGTGTCAATATTCGCTATCCAATGCTGTGCCGGTCATCGGAGTCATCGGAGTCACCGGAGTCACCGGAGTCACCGGAGTCATGGCAGGCAGACTCTCTGGCGCTGGCAGTCCTGTACGCCTCGCTGAGTCAGGTGTCCTTGCCCTTGTGCCTTGGAGGGTTCGAAGGATGCTCAACTTGGACCGTGCCCCGGTAACCCCACAATATCCTTTGCTTCTGCTACTGCCTGCCCACAACCTTTCATCCGATCGAATGAAAGTCATTTTATGTCTATAACTAACCCTTTCTAACATCAAACTTTCAAGTGTTTGGTTGCAGAAAATACAAAGACAGGGAGTAAGTAAATACTCAGATTGTATAAATCTCAGATAATCTAAGAACGACAGGTATTAAAAGCCGAGATACAAGAGTGGATGATGTTGGCGCTATATTCAGATGATGTTGCAAGCAGGGTCGTGGGAGGGGGTGAGCATATATAAATATTATACATATATATATATATATGTAATAATAATTATATAATTACATAATTATAAAGTCCCAAATGTAATATGTACAATGTACATGTATTTATATATATATATATATATGCATATATTTTACTTTACGTACGTGTCTATCTATCTATCTATCTGTCTGTCTGCCTGTCTGTCTATGTATCTATGGCTCTATCTATGGCTCTATCTATGGCTCTATGTATGGCTCTATGTATGGCTCTATGTATGGCTCTATGTATGGCTCTATCTATCTATCTATCTATCTACCTATCTATCTATGTATCTATGTATCTATGTATCTATGTATCTATGTATCTATGTATCTATGTATCTATGTATCTATGTATCTATTTATCTATGTATCTATGTATCTAT
>Ga0126342_10010385_pt1 | contig 16653 bp, 17 predicted proteins | sample Cyp1metagenome_FD_92528 | JGI IMG/M metagenome (GOLD analysis project Ga0126342, IMG submission 92528) | Coral microbial communities from Lord Howe Island, Old Settlement Bay, Australia - Cyphastrea 1 metagenome | ecosystem: Host-associated > Invertebrates > Cnidaria > Coral ... | reverse complement strand
GGTATGTTTTAATTCAATTACCCAATGTAATTGACACGACATCGAAACGATAACGGAGTAAGAGAGCCTTTCAATACTTCACCTTCCCACATCTTTCCCTAGCAGATTCTTACTCCATCCCGTAGTAATGTCCAAACTCAAGGGGTAAAAGGTACCAGGCAGGTAGCTGCCACTTGGGGCAGTGAGCCAGGTCTATCCCCAGTAATACCCTTAGATTATGTTAAAGCTTACATGTATACATAAACATGTATATATATACATATATTTGCATATGTATGCCTGCATATATATATACATATATATATATACATACATGCATATATATATATATATATAATTGTATATATATATATATACATATGATTGTATGCATGCATGTTCCTGTGTATGATGTAACCAATGGCATGATATGATGATGCAATTAGTCCACATCATCTGAGTGCATGAGTGCATCTAAATGTGCACCAATATGATCAGACCAGACCCGGTCCCTGATTGAAGCCACTAAAGCCTCAGAAGCCTCCGGGAAACTTTTTTAACATATCATAATTTCATACATAGGTTAGTGAAATGCATCATGTGACCAGAGTCGTTCGCTCTTTGGTATATGCTGTTAAGTTCAATGACATCATACAACTCACTCCACCCAGACATTTTTTTCCATGCATGGCTGAGAGTTGTAGGTTCGGCCGGCTTGGCTGTGCTTGAATGGCTCGACCTGGGAGTATGGGAGTGGTTCCAAATCATCACGTGGTACAAGGACAATCCATCATCATAACGATTGATGTGGGTTGTTTGACATTATAATCCAAGTCTCATCAATACCCATAAAAATATAAAACTATAAATCAATAAATCAGTTTGATGTATCTATGATTCATGAATCCATGATGCAAGGTTTTGTTCATTTCCGCTTCTTCGGCCCATCCGCTGCGGTATGTTGTTCAGCTCCCTGCTCCAGCATCCCCACCAACCCCGACGCTTTGAGTAAATGGATGAGGTAGCAACATAGCTTGGGAAACAATGTCGCTGACATGGCTTTGACTGTCATGACTCTCATGGTGCAAGTCATGTAAGAATTGAAATCATATATGTATTGTACTCATTGGTTCAATTGCGCAATGGGAATGCGAGCCTGGTGAGCTCATGATCTACTACGCCAGTTCACTGAGAGTTCTCATCGATTTCGATGAAATCAATTAAATGATCGTATGATCGTAAGTGTGTCAGCGCATTGTAGCATAACACAAAAGACCCATGGTCAAAACAGGCACAGCTATTGTCAACTCATCACACGGATAAGTGTCGCATGTCTTTGCTGCATTTGTCATTGGCATTGCCACGTTTTGTAGCACCAGTGACCACCGATGCCAACGTGTCTGGCACGCCCTGCCAAACGGGTTTGTTCCCCCATGCCTCTAAGACTTTCAAGTGGTGTTCCACAGCTTCCTTGTCCTTCTGATCTGTCGATCGCTCTTGCATCTTCAGCACCTCGCATGGCCTGCAAAGCATCATCGTTGGGCATGTGATGAGTGTGTGGCATGACATGACTGGACTGGTCGAACTGGAATTGTGCCCCTACAATTTGAACTCGATGTTGGACATTGATGTGAATGCGATCAAACTGTTCAAACTTATTCAAACTTAGATGTTAGATGAACAAAGAAGGCCGAAGAAAACAAAATTAATGAACAGAAACATCAGCTAAGTGACAAAGGGCCACGGCTGAGAGTCAAGAGCCATTCATTCTCACCGATCTCACGCACAGGGATGTAGATGACTGGTGGTTGTTCTTCCTTCGGCATATCCATCAGCTGCTTGAAGAGTGGGTTGGCAATCAAACGGGGCACAATGATCTCAATATCCTTCTCACTGTCGCCTCTCTTCACCGTCAATGGTGTGACGAGGTCGGAATCGAACGTCAACCTTACAAATCACAACAAACACAATTCACAAACCCATCGATTTGTTGGATTTATCTGACATTATCACATCAAAACAAAACACAGAGAGAAAAGGATACACCAAACCAATATCACTGAACAATTTGATATGGAAAACAAATCATCATTAGGTTGATGATCTATTATCAACATCAATCACAAGTTATTAAAAGAAACAAATTCAAGATTTGTTCATCAAAAACAAAATATCAATGAACTGGCGACAAGCAACACAGGCTGAACAAACACTGATAAGCCATCCAGCTGTTCCACATCGGACTTCTTCGCCTTGCCCTTCGCTTTTGCCTTTGCCTTAGCTTTGCATTTGGGTGCTCCTCTGCCCCGACCTGCCCGACCGCCCTTGCCAGCGCCCTTCACTTGAGTACCCAAGGCAACTGCTGCTAGTGCGCTCAATGCTGAGGAATCGTCATCATCCTCAGCAGCAGGCTGATCACCATGTTCTCCTTCAGGTACATGGTTCCCCGTCATTGGATCGTTCTCCTTGTCCTTGTCCTTGTCCTTGTCCATGTTGTCCTTGCTGATGCATGGTTTGTCTTTCTCAGTCTTGTCGGCCTTGTCTGTCTTGTCCTTCTTGGTGGGTTTGGCTGCAGCTTTTGCCTTTGGGATCAACCATGCCGGACAAGCACACTCTGATGACATCAGGTTGTCATTTTTGGTTCCCATGATATGCCATGGTAAAGCCGGAGACTTTGAATCATCAGGTGTTGCCGAGGTCAAAGCAAGTGTGGGCGCCTTCCCTTCCAAGCCTACCTCTCCAAAGAAAGTGAACTCAAGCGATGTCAACTGGGTCAACTCAGAAACCTTCATCCCATAAAACCTGATGCCATCTTCAGGTTCTGCTGTCGCTGCATCACCAGGTTGGCCACTTTGACTTTGATTGGCCATTGATGCCGCCAGTGCACCTGATGATTCCAAGACTACTAGCTGTTTTCCTTCACAGTGGGCAGCAGCACCAGAACGAAGTAACTGACTGGTCGTCAAAATCTTGGGTTCATCATCACCATCAATTTTGATTTTGACAGCGTAGGTGGTTTGCTTGATGTCAGCTGCATCGAAGATCACAAGCAGCTTCTCCCAATTTGGCGAATCACGTGACCTGACATGATTCTAAAACAAATATGAAGAAATTGTCTTCGCATATAGTTCGCACAATTACATTGCTCTAATCAATGTTCTGTAGATTCTGCTGACTTCAAAATGAAACAAATAGCATTGCCATCCATTGCGTATTCAAAAAACAAACAAACATACTTAAACAAATATAGAATGTATATCCAATACTGCATTGCATGGTTCTTCTTGCAAAGCAAGCGGCTGTGCCAGAGAGAGAAGCCTTTCATAGATCATGGCCTTCTCATGGACAATGTCGATCGTGCATTCCGCGACCGATGGATGCTTCATCAACTCGTTGAACTTAGAAGCCAGTGAAATCCAGTGAAAAGAGCCATGGTCATCATTGTGCTCGAAGATTAATCAAATACCAAATGGACTAAATGGACTACATGATAATGTCTTGTTGGCCATGGGCCATCTTCTAAAACTAATAACCAAAATAAACAATGAACAAATAACAATGATGATAATTACCATGATGTAGCAAGAGCGAGACTCAAAGGTGCAGTGTAATTCTTTTTGATTGATCCATCAGTAATTCAACAAATAACAAACCCAAAACCCCGAAGTCGGCTTTGATAGTTCGAGACACTGGAACCTGTTGTGATCCATCAGCTGCAGCCGCAAGTCGCAGAGTTTCCTTCCCGGTCGCACTGACACCGGCCGTGGCAGCACCTTGTGCTGGTTGAGTCTGAGTTGACGATAACTCAGCCTGAGCTCTGATTAAAGCGACTGAAAACGAAAGATTTGAATGTGATATTTGGGCGGCAACTGACTGAGTATAATTGAACTTAATTGAACTCGAGCTTAAATATGTCTATTACATATGTTGTTTATGAAACCTGGAAGATCATAAACAATATATTACAATTCATATTCATCCATGTGCTCGATTCTGATGATGGAATGGATGATCATGATCGCCAAACCCATTGATAACTGATAACTGATCAACTGATCATGACAATCACAGCTACAACAAAACCTGATACTACATACATAAACAATCCATCCATCCAACCAGTCAACCAGTCTCATCACATCAGTGTCAGCCAGGCCAGGTAACCTGTAGTGCAGGAAAGAACTTTTCCAACTCCTGAGAAAACATGCAGGCAATGCAGTGTGAAGACCATTGAAGACCAATGGTGAAAAATCCCAGCAGTGCAGTACCATCAATAATGAAGCAAACCATGCAGTGTCATTGTGTATCGATGGCATGGCGCATGTGAAGAAATGCAATGATCTCTGTTCACGAGCTACTATATTTATAAGTTTCAACCAAATCGGTAACTTCAAGTCAAGTTCAATATGGTTTTATTATTGCCAAGCTTCCAATGTTAGCTGCTGTTTTGCAGCTTTGCTGCCTTCACTGATGTGATTCAAGCTCTTGTCAAGCAGCTTCGTCCACCCCTCGATGAAATGTTGGCGATCACTCATGAAACGATCTGTTGCCACAAGAATCCGCTTGATCTTCTTTTGCCGCAAGACCGCAATGATCGCAGCGATAGGCTCATGAGCGTGGGCCCCTTCAGACTGCATCACCTGCATTCTTATGTTGGCAAATCGACTATTTAAGTTAAGATTTGGTCAGCTGGTGCTGGTGATGTGACGATGTTGTGTAAAGTATTGTAAAGTGTAATGTGATGTCACCATGACTCACAGTGATAGTGACTGTTGAGTATTGGTGTAACATTATCATCATGATACTTAGAAATGTCCAGTGTCAGCGTCATTATAATCATTATGTGCCAGCAGTGCCAGGGGCAAGCCAAGCAAAGCAAAGGTATCCAAAGCGAACAATTGAAATAATCTTCGGACCCACCTTGCCTTCACAGATTCAGCGATCTCTGCTTCATCAGCAGTGCGCAACGTTGCATGCCCACGGGCAATGAAGTCAAACATTGCCAGCACACAGTCAACCCGCAGACTTTGGAAAAGCAAAACAGTATCGGCAACCACCCCAACATTCTTGAGGATGGCTGGAAGCTCCCAGCTCTGGGCATAAGCAGTCGCAACTGATTGGATCCAATCTTGGACCATCATCGGGTACTGTGCAAACAGGACCTTTGCCACATCATACGTCATGTCCATGATGTTGGCGCTGGCATGATGATATGCACACTCTCCCTTAACTTCAGTCCTCGTGTCAATTCATGTCAATCCAGACATGCCAGACATGTTCAGTTCGACTCAGCTCGATTCAGCGACTTAACCAATTGAATTTTGAGACCTGGAACTAATCAATACTCCGAACATTATACGTAAATAGACTTTTTTGTATGATGTTCTCGTGGTATACATGGTATACCTGGTATACTAGTCTTATACTAGTATACCAAACATTAATTGGAACAAAATGGAACTTGTTAAAACATTCAATAAGTTTACACTATCAACGATCCAATGCATCAACAAATCATCGAATGAACCAAACAATTGAATGATGGTGAAACGACTGATGAACCTATGAAGCTTGTATTTAAATTACAATCAATGATTCAACAACCAACCAAGTGGCTTGCCACAAGAACATCCGGCCACCAATGAAACCATCATGTTCTTCATCAGTGGGGTGTCGCGAAACGATCGATACCTTAGCTTGTCTTCACATGAGTGACAAAGTATAAATATATGCTAACATTCAGTGATCACAACAACACACTAAAACTCTAAAACATAGAAACAAGTAGACTCCAACACAGTCAGAGCCGAAGGCCGCAAAGTGCAGTGCAGTAATGCAGTCAGTTTGGTTTGTTTGTTTCACTATGTGTCACAAGGAATATAGATCAACTGATCAACTGCACACCTCACTACATACCACATATCATTGCATATTGCATGACATACTGCAAATACATGACATGACACTCATGAGCATATGATGCATGTTTGATCATGCTAACCTGCTAACCTAGATACTCTTGACACAAGTCCATGATCGATTTGAGCTTGGTGCCAAAGGTCTTGTTTTCTTCCCCATGCACCATTGGTTTCATGCCAAGACCTTCGGTTGCAAAAAAGACCAACGCTTTCAACTTGTGATCCTCAGCATCACTGTTGCCACCACCACCACGTGTCCTCACACTAGCTGATGCCTGTGGTCTGTCAGACTCCTGTTGCTGCAAGAAACAGTGCAGTCTATCAACTAGTGTCTCATTCGACTGGACACTAGCAAAGTTTGGGAGGCAAGCTTTGAGAAGATTGTTCATCAATTCAGCCATTGCTGGCCCTTTGACTTTGGATAAGGCAGTGACGCTCTTACCACCAATTTGCTTTTTTCCCGTCCATGCAAAGTGCAGCATCTCACTGAAGTATGGTCCGATGACACGACGTACTAAAGAGTGTGTCCTTGGATGGGTGTGGGCTCTGTTTGATTCAAGGCTGATTCAAGGTGTTTTGAAGCATAGCATCACACAAACCTAATTTGATCAAGACTATGCATCATGTTGATGTAAAACTGACAACATAAAATCCAGTCTACTAGGCAGTGAAGCTCACCATGAAACTCACTCAGTTAAGCAAGTCTCATTCCAATTGATGTTGCTGCATTCGCAAATTCAGCATCAATCTTGTGGACAACAAAGACAACTGAATCAATGAGCATGTCTGCAAAGGTCATGCAACGGCCACCATCACCAGCCACTGCATTGATGACATGATCAGCCGTCATCCTCAATGTGTCCAAACCACCCTCAGTCGAGCCAGTTGCGGTTCGACGGCGCTTTGCTGCTGCTGCTGCACCGTTGGTGGCCGAGCGTTTGCCCCCAGTGCTGCCACCAGTCACTAGTGATGTTTTTGCCATGTTGAAGATGAGTCTAGACCCCAAGTCCGGTCGAGGACGGTCGAAAAGCCAATCGACCGGAGATGGTGCTTCATCTAACCATGGGACCTCAGACTAGAACACAAAATCAAAAAGATCGTAAACTATGACTGTCACAGTCATGAGTCACTATCAGTTGAGTCAAATGTAGTCGTCTTTCACTTTCCTGCTGGCTGTCATTGTCATTTGTTATGATTGGATATGCTTGGGCATGTGTCATTTGTCTGTCTGTCTGTCTGTCTGTATGTCTGTCTGTCTGTCTGTATACATACTTTCCAGTTTAAACTGATTGGCTTTAGTAATTTAATTTAAGTTCAGACAAGGCACACAGAACTTGAGCGACTCGTACGCAAGAGTCTCCAAATAGATCCTATCGGTTTCCAATAGCGGACCTATTGGTATTTCTCATGGTGTTCAAGTGTTTAGGTCATTAAAATTACCTTCACAAAATAAATGACCAGAAGCATACAATACACAGCGATAGTACAATGACAACAAAGGGTCGGTGTGTGGCCAGTGGCCAGGGTGGTCATGATCAAAAGTTATCAATACTTACATAGGTTACTGGTCCAGCACATCAATCGGATGTGTTATCAAATTGGCTTATGGTTTGGATGTGATGTGAAGTTGTGAAGAGTCAAGACCATGGGAAGTATTTGCAAAAGTTTCGGACGTGGTCACATCGACAATCGTAATGCCATTAACCATAATCCCAATCAACCTATCAGCCCTGCCTGTGATCTGATGGGCAATCGGCCAACGATTGCGTCAACATCGACAGTAAGTTGTGCATCGCTTGAAAGGTATTTTCAGGGGTGAAACCAGATCGAAAGATGTCCACACCGTTGTTGAAACTCTCATAGACATAGTCCAGCAGCCCAAGCTGCACAATCATGTTGGTGGTGACTTTGCATGAATCGAAAGCCCTGAAAGACCTGCATCGCACATGACATCATGATACCACATTAATATCAAATCCCCTAAACAATGAAGTGTTCGAGATGGTGCAGCTCTAACTAACTCAAATTTTGAGAACTATGATTGTAGCAATACATCAATATTGTAAATTGAGGTCCATTGTCCAGTTCATATTCCATAGTCCAGTCCATAGCGATCTATTGACTGCACTGCACTTTGCCTCCAAACGCCCACATAACGATTAGAGATAAACTTCCAATACTCAGTCTCATAGTTCTGGCCCAACGCACGGCCAGTGGCACCAATGTTCTGGCGATGGTGTCTCCATGCAGCTTCTGCCTCACCAACAACATTGGTGCGTCATTGTGACAATTTGACAGTGAGATAATGAATAGTAGTATGAACTGTCATGATGTCACTGCATTGCCACATCACATCACATCATGTCATCATGAACGACCAGAAGTATATATAAATGACATAAGCAATAAGCATGAAGACATGAAGTATTGTAATTTTGTAATTATTGTATCAAAGTCCATGATATGTCATTGTTCGCCGTTGGTCCAACTTGTCTTGTTCCTGACTGTCCAGACTCGTAACCACGACTCACTCACCCTGAGACCTTGCCTTCTTCACCAGTTTCATTTGTTCCATTAGTTCGCGTCGATCGTCCACTGAATTGTGAAACTTCACCAAGAACTCACGTGCTTCATTGGGCATGGCCTCAAACACCTCTGCCTCTACTCCCTGATCAATGGATTTGCTTACCATTGCGTTTGGGGTTGTGTTCTCCTGGCTCTGCTGGTCCGCCAAGTACACTGCTTCAGTCCTGGGCAAGTGTGGGACGACAATGACAACAATGGAATCTGCATTGATGGCTATGGCAGCGGCTGCAAGAGCATCAGAACAATAATATACATACATATAGAACAGCATAAGTTGACGATACATGAACTAAGATCAAAGTTCAAAAGTTCAATGGTAACTAACCTTGTACTTGTTATCGTTACATGTGTGTAGCCTTGGCCTAACCTGACCATATGCAACCAACCAGCTAACCAACCAACCCAGCTGCAAGATGTCAGTGAGCAATATCACATGGTCATGGTCACATTGATTTATTTTGATTGTGTTAAACAGTCAACCGTCAGTCAGCCTGTCAGTGATGTTTGGCCAAGTATCAAATGACCCCAAGAGAGACAGGTGTAAGGCCTTAGTTTTACCAATGCTGCAAAGCTGCAAGTTAAGTAAATACAAGTGAACACCAATTGGTTAACATCAACGACATCAATTCAATGTGTCAATGGACTCAAACTGTGCACACCATTGCACAATTTAACTGAGCGACGAACACGTTATGATATCGCTATGATTCATGACCCATCGATTTGTATAGATGGCTATTGCACGTTACTAGAGTTAGTTAGTTAAGTTGAGTTCATCCGATTGGTGAGTTTGGTATAAGATCTGCTAAGTGACGATTCAGGGTCTTCACGGTCGATTACCCACATGCGACCACGAGCATCTTCAACGACACCTTTCTCCTGAACTGACCTTTTCAAAGCCATCACGGTTGCCAGCTTTCGCCCAGAGTTTGAGCTATCACGAACGAAGCTTCGTTTCTTCTCAGCATCAGGGCCGGAGCCGACATAGAAGTACCACGGAAGTCGTGCTCGTTTCTTCTGAGCAGAGGTGGTGGTGAGGTGGTGAGATGTTGAAGACAGGAGTGAGAAACTAGGGGAAACACATACAAGTTCACACCACACAACATGATATGTTGCGTCTGTCAAATAACTACAACGTCACTTGGTCAAAGACTCCAAAGACCCAAAGATGCCAAAGTGTGTCGAAAGATAAAGGATCACAAAGTGGAAATGTTCATTGATTCAAATCATGACTGGAACACAGTTAAGGTATCGGTTATAATGAGTCACCATGGCAAGAATGGCAAGATGGTGGCATGACTTGACTCGTATGTTAAGTACGATGTCTTTGCACTACCAAAAGCCACACATGTATCATTCTCCCCAAACCACGCCTTGCAGTAAGTTGAAATGATAGCGTCAAGCATCATCTTCGGCTCCAGTGAGCCAAACAAATCGGTAAGTTTGGCATCTGGATTGTACAACTGTTCCTTCAGCTGTGGAGCTTTTCCAAGCTGACCAAACTGAGATGATGCACCGCCACTGCCACTAGGTACACTTGCCATGACAGCCACTGCAAAACTCAGCAATTGAAAAGATCAAACTACCACACGAGAGATAGATGTGATTGGTGAACAGGTGTGCCAGCTCAAGTGAAGCCAAATGGCAACTGTGAAATGTCGAGTAATGTCGGTGATGTCAAAGTGTGAGAGAGAGATCGAAATTGCTAAGCAGCTCAACACAACCACTCAACATAATGTACATTTAAAACATGTCTGCACACTGCACACTGCACACTAGTGCATACGTGTATAAATATATGTTCAGTTTCGTCCCTTCTGCGATTGAGTAAGTCAACCTGATGACTGATGACTTGAACATACATGACATGCCCACATTGTTGCGCCACTGAACTGAGCAACGAATCCATTCACTCTCAACTACCTCCAAACCGTAAACTATGCTAAACTAGATCAGTGACCAGGGCGCCACACAAATTAGATGTAGGCTGCCGGCTGCAAGTTGCCTCAGAGTTCAGCAGGTATCACAAAACACAAGAAACTTCAAGAAGACACACATATGAGCCCGTGTTGGTTCATGTATATACATACAGACAACAGCATCCGACAGCATTGCCACATGTGTTGTGTATGATATAAATACACCAAGCTGACCAAGCTGATAATTGTTTACATTACACATATGATTAATATGATACATTGTAGTATAATATGTTGAAGCCCTGGCACTAATACAACATATACAAAAACAAAACTCTAATGTTTACATCAGACACATTATGGCATCTTCTTTGCTTCTCCAATTCTCCATTGACAAAGCATACTGTTTGTTTCTCTGACACCGTCTGGTAATTGCACTTGCACTCTGCACATGAAACAGCTCAATGCCATAGGCCGTCCAACAAATATTGGTTGTCATGTTGCACGACATCCAATGTACTGTCCAAATGTTGGCTGTCTTGACGTGATGTCTCTTGTGCATCAAAGCTAAGCTGAGCTGAGCATAATTAGAGGTGGAACAAACGATAATAAATACAATGTTTCAGAATAGGTTCAACCAACAGCTTGAATTGTATCTGTGTCAGTTTGTCAGTATGTATTGTCATTTTGCCAAAATGATTTAAGTTCAATCACATAGTCCCTCGTTAATATTGCTCATGATTCCTCATAGATTAGGGCTTGGTTTCAAGCCGAGCACGCTTCTGCCACCATGTCAACTGGTCATCAGCATCATTGTCAGAACGATGCCTGCTCACATTGACTGAGCTATGGTTACTGACGCTGAGTGGCCTTTCCAAAATGGACATGCCAACTTTGACCAGCATACGAGCATTGGTGGCCAATCGAATCTCAAACAATGCATATGAGAGAATTGTTGCTGCCACTTCGGTATGCATTGAGTTCCCTGCTTGTCCTATGGCTACAGATCTTCCCGGAAACGGCACATCACACTGTGGAGTAAATCGATTTGCCCATGAGCAGCATGCAGTACCATAGGATGATTCAGGATACACTGGAAAACCTTGACAGGTCAAGGCTTCTGGTGCTGTCATCCAACGCTTGTGGAAATCCGAGAACCACAGTGTGCCACTCTTGATCAACGTCGACATCTCCTTCAGGAATGTTGCCGGCAAAGGGTGTGTATGAGTGTTGTGTAACTGTAAGACATATTACCATGATCATTGATTATTATTCAAATTGTACTTAAACATTTTGAGTGAAAACACCATTAAACAAATATTACTTTGACTTCATGATTTCCAATCAAATAAACATAAATGAAATAAATGAATGAAAGACTGAAACGGTTTCGAAGTCTGAGATTCCTGGTTCACGCTCGCTTTCATGCCCTTGACATTGGGGTTTTGGTTCAAGGAGAATAGTCCCAATGGTGCCATCGATTTGTACTGCAAATAAAATTCATGTTCCATTGCAGTGAAACTTTCGATGAATGCCCGAGGGTCCGAAACTGTCAATGATCTGCCATGTGCACGGGAGGATTTGCGACCAGCTGACCAATCTAGTTCCCTTTGTAGAACCTCCTCATCGTCCCTGATGGGGAACAGAAACTGAACCAATACACACGATCACTTTGATAAATGACAATAAACCAACCAATACAGCATGATTCATTGAAATTGAAATTGAAACAATTAAGCAAACAATATAATATCATATCATGTATAACACAACAGTCACAGAAGGGATGCCATAAGAAACAAAAGGAAGCAAATGTTGGCATGATGAACACTCATCAATGAACACAAAAAAACACACATATATATATATTGATTGAAGTAACTCAAACCAAGCTACTCCCAAAAAAAGATTTGCCATGAAGTTCCAAATGAACGTGCAAACAGTTTCACGAACATGTTGATCGGACTTCTCCATGCCATGGTCTTGTCCTTGTGACGAAGCCTGAAATGAACACATGAGTGCAAGTGAACACAACAAAAGGTTGTCTCTCATTCAGGTCCTTCAGGTTCTGAAAGGTAAACCATATGATAGCATGTCCAAACTAAACAGTTCGAAGCAAAAATGTACTATCAACACAATGATAAGTTACACACACCACTTCCTCCGACGTGAGATTGGCCACCCCAGGTCGCTGGGTGACAAAATGCAGTAGTCAACATAGTACATAGGCAACTCCTCCAGTAAAACCCATTGTTCAAATTCCTCGACACACTCTTGAACAATGATTGGTTCCTGGATGCGTCGTCGTAACGCTGTCCACGTCACTGTGGCGACTATGGTGAATCCATTCAAGCCTTCCCCTGCACCCATAAGGCTGAAATCAATGCATGGGGTTCCAGCGCAATGAATGAGTGCAGCGCCGTTCTTGAGCAGGCTGCACTTGCCACCATGCACTTTGCAATGAGCTTCCCTCAGCGAACGGGCCAGCTACATGTGACGGTTAACACAATCACATTGATGACACGAGATGGTTCGGTTTGTTTTGTTGACACTGTAGTGTTAGTCAGTTAGTCAGTGAAAATACAACACGATGTTGTCAACAGTAAACATGTAAGTATACAATCAGTGGAGTCATAGTGTTTACATGGTATTGAGTGTGGAACATACAGTAATGGAGTAATGCAGCATAGCCAACAGTTAAAAAAACTGTCTGACTTACAGTGACCACTTTACATGCAACATGTAACATACATGCACTGATCAAATTGCATTGTAAGCAACTAAGCCTAAGCTGCCTAAGCTTCCGACAAATTGAGTGCATTCTTGTGGCGCAATGATGGCCCAAGAACATCCAACACCTTCCCTTTTGCATGTAGATCTGGTATCATTGATCGCAGAGACGCTGGGAGGAATTCGGTGATATCACTGAACAAGCATTTTGGTTTTGACGGATGACACAAGAGTTCAGTCTGACTGGGCCCATATTTCTCAATTGCATTCAAATGGATTGGCTCACCAAGCATTGGTTCACGTCGGTTGGATCCTCTAAGATGTCGTTCCAAGTTGCGATCTCTGACTCTGCTGTTCAACTCAGCAACCTGTTGTGAAATTCCTGTTCCAGGAGCATCAATGCCACTGAATGCAGTGGACATTGGTACGGCATCAAACATGGCAAAAACAAGGTTTAGCCCTGGTACCTTCAACTCTTGTTCAGTTTCCGATTCTGTGTCAGAGTCTGAAATGTCACATTCATGTTGACGGTCATCCATGTCACCAGCAGATCTCAAGCTTTCAAGTAGTCGATCAGTATGTGTTCCTGGCCATTGCATTGCTTGATAAATGTTGGTCACTTGTGATCGAGAATCATCATGTGTCATGCCCTTGGCCTGACTAGTCTGATTACTGGTCGATGAACTTGCCGAGTGACCAGAACCACATGAATTGTCACAAATTCTGGAACCGACATAAAACTGCCTGCATCATGAAGATCATCACCAGATACTTTTCGTTTAACACCTCTGGATTCAGCATCTGTGTTGACCGTCTCACCCGGTGGACTTGACAGCATTGGCTCAGCACCTGCTAACCCCGCCACATCATCAATTTTGATATCACCATGCTGGGATGGTTCAATGATACTACTTGTCTGACATGTGGCTGTGCTTAACTCTGTTTTGGTTGATGTCAATGTCGCAGCACCACCAGTGTTCATCGGTTGTTCCGGTTGGTCCAATGCTTCAGCGGTTGCTGATTGATCACCATCATTCATTGTTTGATCGTCACCAGGAGTTCTATTGGTGTCATTTGATACATCACAATTCTCACGGATGGAATCATCATCATGATTCAATTGCCGTGCCAGTTCATCAATGTACATTTGTTCGATCTCTGGTGTGATGGCAATTGGGGAATCAGTGGCAGTTGTCTCCCCATCATGACGATTGGCAGGAAGGTTGATGGAGGTTGGTGTCCCTGCTGCTACGGGTGCGCTGTCAGTCTGTTTCGATACTGGTTCTGATGGTGCAAGAGATTCACCAACATCTGCATCAGAAACTTTCATCTTGACTTCAACATTGGTCGTTGATGTTGATGTCAATTTCCCGAGAGCAGTCTCCTGATATCTTGAAAAACAAACTATATATATATATATATCATATATGCATCATATATGTTACCTTTACATACGATAATCAAACATCAGAATCAACAACAAAACTATTACAGAACTACGGCAGCTACATGTAGCAAACCTACTAGGAATATCAAAACAACAAAACGATTATTGTCAGTCCTGTAGTTGACCCACACCCTTGTTGACACTGGAAGCATCATGTGCATCGGCAACGTCCAACCCACCACCAGTATCACTACCAGTTGCATTGGCGATGGACATAGCACCAGCCGCTTCAGCCGGCAGTGAAGGGGAACACACGTCCTGGGAGTGATAAGAGCATATATAACTACAAAGAATTGACCCAAATTAAACCGAATAAACCAAATCCTAAAACAGTATGCAATGCAAGTTACGATACAAGATATAAAGCACAAGAGAATAATCATTGCAGAACAAATCACATGTCATATTATAACCATATTCATAATGTTGTGATTGTAGTAATATAATGTCCACTTTGCACTGACCAAGGGAGTCCTGTGCAACAGGCTGCGTTGGCTGGCGAAAGCTCAATGGTCGTTGATTCGGATCGAACTCTATGACCGGCAACATGTTGGTTGGAACATTTGCAAAGCCCGTTCGAATGTTTGAAGGAAGAACTGAACATTCTTTGAGACGTGCTATCTTTTCAATATGGATACCAAATGTTTGGCTTTGAATTTCACATTGCATTCACGTTCAATTTCTCCTTGTGTGTCTTTCCCCAACTCACCAATGCGTTTCACATGTTCTTTCTGACTCATCACATCTATACCATAGTCATCATCACGTAGGGCGACACAATCAACTTTGGAATTCTCTGCAAACCCCCAAATAGTCAACCTCTTCTGGCTGGACTTTGTGTCGACTGATGCACATCCAAAATGGATGTGTGCTGGCAAATGTTTCCTCAAACTTGATGGCCTCTCAGGGACAATCATACATTTGAAATAGTAAAAGTCATTCATATGATTATGTACTCTGAAATTTGAAACTTTGCATTTTGTATGCTTCATGTCAGCACAAACATTGTGTATATTGTTTTGGCAACATCAATCAAATGTAATGGCAACGGTACTGTACCCATATATTATAATGTATTCCAAATGATTCCAAATGTTTAGTTGGTATAATAACATATCTATTGTTTTGAAAATTTACACTAGTACCTCAAGAGCATAGATGCAGTCTTGGTGAGCAATGCATCTTTCTCACGTGCAGTGCACACCACCACCAGACCATCCGGCATGGCGATTCACGTTCGGACGTTCGGATTGCAGGCTTGTGTTCAGTGCAGCATCTATTGTAAATTAATTATATATATATGTATATATATATATAAATAATATGTTATAACAAAACATATAAATAAAATTAAATCATAATATGTTACGAATTAAATGTACCAATCAAATTGCTGAATTGTTTCAAACCATATATTGCATAACAAAAAACTATGAGTATGTTATTATCATACACTATAAATATGTTAATAACTACATTGCTCAGAAAATAACAAATATACATAATTTAAGTATAATAAAAAAACAAAATGTTTATGTATGAATTATAGTTTTTGGTTAAACAATAAACAATATAAATCGATATAGTAAAGGGAACAAAACTATTGTATATATGTTATAAGTTTAAAGTTTTAGATATATTATATAATAACTTAAGAATTAATGTATAAATATGTTATAACAAATAGAAGTGAAAGCCTAGCTGTTCTACAAAACACATAAGCTAGACCATCGCCGTCCTAGAAGACATATGGGCTGGGGAAAGGTTATCCTGGAGGTCCTAGAAGACAAGAGACCTGGGGCAGGGCTGCCCTGGGGCAGGGCTGCCCTAGAAGACATGAGTCCTGGGGCAGGGCTGCCCTAGAGGACAAGAGGCCTGGGGCAGAGCCTAGGGCAGGGCTGCCCTAGAAGACATGGGACCTGGGGCAGGGCTGCCCTAGGGCACGTCTGCCCTAGGGCAGGGCTGCCCTAGAAGACATAAGACCTGGGGCAGGGCTGCCCTAGGGCAGGGCTGCCCTAGAGACATGAGAGCTGGGGCAGCCCTGCCCCAGGCTTCATGTCTTCTAGGGCAGCCC
>Ga0126342_10010384_pt1 | contig 16654 bp, 15 predicted proteins | sample Cyp1metagenome_FD_92528 | JGI IMG/M metagenome (GOLD analysis project Ga0126342, IMG submission 92528) | Coral microbial communities from Lord Howe Island, Old Settlement Bay, Australia - Cyphastrea 1 metagenome | ecosystem: Host-associated > Invertebrates > Cnidaria > Coral ... | reverse complement strand
CTTACTCTTTCTCTTCTAATCTTCTTTCTTCTAATCTTTCTCTTCTCTATGCCTCTTCCCTGCTCTGCTTTTCATCTCTCCATATTGTCGGAAGTTTGACTTCTAAACTTCCTTCGATTATATTATATTATCATATGTTATCATCATTTTCCCTATTTAAGATTGCCATGATTTGCGGGGTATCCCGGTATCTTGCATTCTCAGACCTTGTGTTGGGAAGAGCCCTGCTCTTCGCCTCTGGCTCGCAGCCGCTTGTCGCGTCGAATTGCCGAGTGCCACAGAAAAGGAGAGTTGTGAACATCATAACTGCCATGTGAGAAGGGCGTGGGTTGTCAAAAATGATGGTATACCATGGTATACCCCAATTTATGATAATTTATGATAATTGATGCCCATGCTGAAAAGCAACCTGATCATTTAGGGCACCCCACTTTTAGACAAAACCATATTTCTATGAGGTCATTTTTTTAGTCCGTCAAGAAACTGTGACCGTCGAAACCCAAAGATTCCAACCTTTGCCCGAGCGAAAAATGGTGCTCAATGTTCCTCAGGACAATGGCGCCCAAATCTGTCCAGTATGAGAGCCAGGCCAGCTTGTGGACATTTCTGGACTGATGGCGCAACGCCCTTTTGCGTTGTGGAAAGATGGATTCTAAATTGAAGGTTTGTCATTCATATTTTGGAGAATCAAATGGCATCAAATGGCCATGAATTGGACGTGTACAGATGTATACAGCCCATTTTTGGGGAAATTCATATGAATGTTTTTGTTTTTGTTGGATTGAATGTATTCCGATTTGTTGTTGGACCTGTCCCAAAGGCTCGGCCACAGACCCTCTACGATAAGATTTGGGCACACCATTTGGTGCATGAGGCGGGAGGGAAGGGAACAACTGCCATGAGCAACTCAACACACGAACGTGCAACGCGCATGTGCAACATCTCGAGTTGAAGGATCAGGTAGTCTCAAAGGACTCACTGATCCTTTTGAACCAAGTAAGAGTCTACTTGATTGTGTCATTGAGGCCCCAATTTTTGGAGCTCATTTTTGGTTTAAACATTGCCACGGCATTGCCTCAGACACATGCAAAGGCCCATGTAAGATTGCATCGGAATTCCAAGTGTCACGTTGGCGAGCAGCTGAGCTTCAAATCGCCCAGAAAGAAGAAAAGACATTTTTGGATGCGGTCGAATTTGCAAAGCTAGGCTGATGGCACAAGCCTCATCTACATCGATCGTCATTTGGTTCACGAGGTGCCGCATGGTGCCTGCGGTCACCAGGGTGTGTTTTGACACAGAAAAAGGCGGCACCTGACATGAATCCAACAAAGGCTAACTTGAAAGACTAAATTGAAAGACTCCTGGATTCTCCTGGATTCTCCTGGATACTCCTGGATTCTCCTGCTGTTCTGATACCAGTAGCAGGGTCAATGATGGTCAATGATGGTCAATGTTCAACGCTTTCGGAAAAACGCAGAGATGAGTTGGGTCTGCGAGGTCACCAGCCCTCAGGCGTTTGAGGGCTTGCGCATGAGCAACAGAGAGGCCAGGTCCGAAGGACCCAGGACCGGCAGCTGCTTTTCGCTTTTGGCCTTTTCAGAAGACGCCAGGTCCGAAGGACCGACTGCACCCTGGCCACGGTGGATCACAACATCCCGACTTCAAGCAGGAAGGACTTTAAGGCTGGGACCATGGGATCATGGGATCATGGGATGGGAAGATCCTGACATTTTCCCCGGCCGGGGGTATAAGTTTCAAAGCGATTTCTGCCAGCTGCGCATGGTTGGAAGGATACCAAGAGCTTCATTGAAGAGGCAGACTCCAGAACGCAGGCTTTGCGCTGATTTTTGTTTCAGTGCCGTCAGTGCCTCATTTTCTGCGGGTCACTGTGCTTTTCTGCCAGTGTCCCGTGGTAGGTTGTTACCTTGGAAGACAATGTCCAGGAATTTGGTCGACTTCCCAGACGGTGAGAGTATCGGCAGTCGACAGTGATGACAGCCTGGATGACGAAACGCCAGGTCTGACCTATTTTGGGATGGAGGACAAACGCCAGGGGATTGTGCATGTGATTGGTCCCGAGCAGGCCCGAGGCGCTGGCTGATGCTGGCCCAACTTTGGTCCGCAAACTGCATAAACTGCATTTACTGCACTGATATTTTATCAAGTTGGAGTTGTTTTGGACCTTAGATCAAGTGAACACACAGGATTTCGAGCAACAGTGGCGCTTTCAAGATTGCAACAAGCACTTGGAATGACCTGACCACACATGCGACACGAGACACTTTTACGAGTCCTGAGATACTGTCACCCAAGGGTCCGTTGTCTCCATTATCATGTCGCGATTATTGTTAGGCTTTGTTGTGGCCAGGTTGCTCCCAATGGCCCAATGCGACCCATCACCCCAACATGTTTCACGAATGGTTCATGCCTCAAAGGCCCCAGGATGGTACACACATCTCCAGAGCTTGATGCATTGTGTGGATTGACAGTGACAGGGCTTCACTCTTCCGGGAACCACAGTGGTTTGTCGGATGCTTGGAAACAGCATGAAACATAAGTCTATGAGGAGGGGAACCAATTGTCTTTTTCAAAAACTGGATGGGGTACACCCCCTAAACTCAACATGCAACTGCCAATTTTCGGGGTTCCATATTGAATTTTGGTAGGTCCAAGGGTCCAAGTTTCGCTTCCTGAGAGAGTACCGTCAGGTGGCGACAGCCACACGTCAACCCATGGTGCTTTCGGAGCATTGGCATTTGGCTCCAAGCTTAGCAACGGCCAGTGCTCCCATATCTCCCATGTTAGTTGCTGGTTGTATAGTGGTATCAACGGGTGGAAATGAGGATGTTGACCATCAAAATAAGGGGATACAGATAGAATCAAAAGGGATCTTGAATCTTAACATATCTGAACCCATAAAGCATTTTTTGATGGATAGTTACTGAGGCGAGATGAGCTGGTTTATACATTTGGGACTAGTTTCTTCTGAGTAAACCAGATGTTTCATCTATGTGAGGCATTGGAACATCAGAAGTTGAGCATGTGCTCGCGACGCAGACACTGTTTCAGCCTTGGACAATCTTGGACACTACTTCCAAAGACTTCAGTGAGGTGCTCATGAGGTGGCACCAAAACACCCGCTGTTTCTGGATGTGTTTGGTTCGTATTGAGGCTCATGAAGAAAGCAAAAAATATGCCAGGAGCCTCCAGACTTTGCAAGCTGCGGTAAACCCAATGCCATAAACCATCCCCGACATCACTATATCACTACTGATATCACTACTGATATCACCATAAATGATATAAATGGGTGGTGTAAACATGTATAAACATGTATAAACCATGCCCAGATGGTAGGTTTATTCTTGGGTTGCCCACATTACTTGAATTCCTCCAGTTGTTGACCTCTGTCACCTGAGGCGGATCAAGGTGTCTGGGAAGCTGACCGAGGGAGTCACTTCCAAGGAATGCTTGGCCGCACCATAGACACAGCAAATTAAATACGATGGAACCTCCATTTGGGTATGGATCAATACCTATTAATACCATTTTAGTGGGATGAACATCCATTTACCAGCTATTTTGATGTTCAGCAGGGGTACAAGGTTTTGACACACTGCCATTTTGGGCTGCTCAATTGAGGCTTTCCTGATGACGTTTCCGTTTCCCCATGTTGCTGGTGAATTCTGGCTTTCCCATGCTTTCCCAAGGTTTCTTGCAGTTTTTCCCATTTTTTCCCCCGATTTTTCACCCAACCATTCCACAGTCGACTTGTAGGACGTCATCCTGCACATCATCGGCATCATCGGCACAGCGGGTGGCACCGGATGCGTCGTGGAATTTTGCTGCCCGTCTGCGCTATGCCTCAAGATGCCAAGAAACCAACACATGAATCAAAGTCTAAGAAATCTCGTTGACACTGGCTTGCACAACTCAATAATCTCAATATATTAAATTTGAAATATAAGAAAATATAAGTATGTATTATATATCTGTATTTATATATACACATGTATGTTCAATTCATTGCTATATATACTTATCATTTATGATTATGTGTGTGTTTGTGTGCTAGGCCCTTCTTTCGCTGAATTGTAAATGCCAGGGCATGATTTGTTCTTGTTACACTTTTGACATGACACGAGGCGGAGACGTGTTTGAGAACATGTCTATGGAGGCACTCCTGTTTTTTCCGCATTTTTTCGCGCGCTTATCATCTATTCCGATACGATCATTGTTTACCCCATTCCATCCATTGGATTATCATCATTTTTCCTTCCGCGGATAGCCATTCTGCATCATTCTGCATCATTCTGCATCATTCTGCATCATTCTGCATCATTCCTGACACACCCATTTGGTCAGTATCTAGATGTAGTAACTAACCATATCCAGATATACTAGCCATTTTCAGATTACTTTCCGCACCCCCCACGGCGGACGCTGGGATAACTTCCAGGCCCGGATGTCCGTGTGCAACATGACCATTGAGGCCGGCGCCAGGTGCGCCTTTGACGGTCACAGCGTTTGGTCCTGGACGGATGATGAAAAATTTGGATGGCACTTGAGGGCTGGAATGGTCGCTCCAGATGAGATCACATTCAACTACCTGAAAGGAAGGCGCGTTTTGATGAATCCCAGAAACATCGATTTGGACAAAACACATCAAAACACATGGCTTCATCAATGGTTTATCATCATTACCCCACTATACCGTGACTATACCCCACTATTAAGATGGCCATTTGGGGGCGTATAGTTACAGTATACTAACCATTTTCAGACACACACCGTATCATATTTGGAATATTCAGACATTTTTGATGTCCGACTTTCTCACTGCTTTGCTGGCAGGCCTTTGTGCCCAAAAGGGAAGGAGTGGGACAAGGCCGAAGAATTCTGAATCACTCCATTCCTCGGCAAATGGATTGTGAAACAGGCCGTGGAATATTGGAAAAGCCTGCGAACCGACAAGGGAGCGAAGTGAGCCTGCCTAACCTCTTCCTTTGTTGAAATTGACAGACTTGCAGGATGACTACTACATGCACAGTTGTACAAGGTGAAAGATGATGGAATATGATGAGGGATAATGCCATTTAAATTTGATGAAGTGTGTTCGATTTGTCTGCGCAGACCCGAGGTTTGACAAGGACATTTACATCGACGCTGCTGACATCGCTCCAACAGTCGCCGGAACGCAATTCGTATCACAGTTGGATGAAATAAACCTCCAAGTTCTTCACCATTCCTTCAAGATTGCAGAGGGTCTTCTTTTGATAACTACTAGTATGCTATAGTATGTTGTATTATGTTGTAGTATGTTATAGTTATAGCCATTACACAATGGGGAACCGTTGAACCAGCCCAGATTTCCCTAGACTCACGAGATCTCACGAGGATGCAGAACATCCACCATCCTCTGCTCCTCAGGTCACCTGGGGAACCAGCCCAGAAGATGTGATCCCCATCACTGGGACTGTGCCAGACCCCAGCGAGGCGGGTGCAGCGGGTGCAGCGGGTGCAGTGAAGTTGGGATAGAAAGGTTGGAATCTACTGAGATTTTTTACCCCAAACAAATCTATAAATATGATATACTATGATGAACTATGGTCATGTATCACTCCTAAAATATGTGTATCCTAAAATTTGACCATCCCACATAACATGGACCCCGGCATGAGTTGGGGGTTGGAAGAGTCCTTCTAAAAGATGGGTGATCCGCAGGGTCATTGGGTCTTCATTTGCGCCAGAGTAATCAAGAAAGATGAACACCTTTGGTGTCCGTTGGCACAGGCAACAGATGAGACAAAAAGGACTGCTTCACTAAGATGTCTTTCTTATCCATGCACCAATATTTCTATTTGTTTACTGTAGCAAGTATTTGGTTGGGCTTTTGTGGTTGGTTTCTACCATCACTGTGGTTTCGAACAACCTCTTCTTGCAGGACTGGTATGGCGAGGGCCCTTCAGTACATGGGTTCCGTGCATAGCATTACAGGATTTGTCCGAAGTTTTTTCTTATTTACAGCTTGCATTTGGAGTAAGATTTAAGAGCTTTTACCCAACTAGACTTGACACTATTGAATCCAACCAGCCTTTTTTATTTAAGCAAGCTTTGGCTCCAAAGCTCATTTCTGCAGGTCATCAACTGTACAGGTTTTCAGTTTGGGAGGAGGTTGCTCATGAGAGATTTTGATAGCACATGATAGCACCTTCAAAAAATCTGGCACCCTTGAGGTCTAGAGCCCGGTACAAAGATGCAGGACATCTCCATTCAGAAGGCTGGTAAAGTCAGATGGACGACATAGTGTGTTCATCCATCGATCTTCACAAAACCAGTATGGACAGACTTTGAAACGCAATGTTGAAATGGACCAGGGGTGACACTTGGTGACACATGGTGACACTTGGTCCTGCTTACCTTGCGTTTAAAAACCTGTATGGTAGCCGGTCATGAGCAAACAGCCGTCACTCCCCGGAGGTGTTTATTGGATCCTGCACAAACAGCCGAATCGAGGACATGCGACACGACCTCAGCACTGAACTCGCCGGACTCGCCGGACTCGCGATGAAATGTGGAGCTTTCAAGATCGAAGCATCTCCAGGCAGTGTCGCCTCGGTGGTCAAGGGAAAGAAGGTTGGAGATGGTTGGAGCACTGGAGCATCGTTCTTGTTATAAGAATGAACAAGTAGCCACTCAGTAGCAAGAGAGAGAACATGATAGAAAACTAGAATAAACTAGACATCTGGTAAATTCTGCTAACATAAATACGTGTCTTCCGATTCTTCTAACAAAAAAACACAATCTTTTGTTTTCCACCTTCTCTTGGTCAAAAGCACAAAGGACCCCAAATCTTGGTTCTAGCATTCATATGATTCATTGATGCATGAGCATCCATTGCTTCCATGTTCTTTTGGTTGCTTTTCTAGGATGAGAGCCCATAGATCATTGCGGTGCTGTGTAGCATTACGTGTTTGCCATCAGCTTGTCTATTTTGCTCAGAAAGAGATGCAAGATCATGCAAGTCTCACTTTCTTAGTTCACACTTGTAGACAATATCGCCAATGTGAATAGAGTGGGCAGACCAGCAGGCAAATCGACTATTCGAAAAGCAAGGCAGTAAAAAGAAGCAGAATCAGTTGGGATCGGATCAGAAGACCGTTCTCCTTTTGGAACGAATCCAATGAAGAGCTACAGCTACTGTACAGTAAAACAGCAGTTTTCTCTGCGGAGACATGAGCACATGTTGATGCTGGAATCTTGGCTTAGCGTTCGGATTTGATCGTCCGACACCCAGCATTGTTGTCCAGATATGTCCAGATGTCGAGGGCAGCACATTGACAAGCTTGGTCTGAATAATCCCATCCTAATATCAGCTGTAAACCTCTGAAAACCATGGTTTAGCCTAGTGATCTCTGAATTTTGAGATCCTTATTGGTGGTATTCAATACTAGGGGGACACGCCTTTCCCACAGATGTGCAAGATTTGTGGCCTTCCTCCACCTGGCTGGGTATGAAACAGTTGATGCTCTTGGAAGCCCAGGACTATACAAATACATCTAAGGAAACAGACAACCATGATATGATATGTATACATTATTATGCACATAGTATATAATAGTATATATGTGTACATATTATGAATGATATGAATGTATATTCTGAAAAGATTCAGAGATTCTATGATTCCATATGATTCCATTTTCAGCTGTCCGAATTGGACATTTTTAAACACGGCCTTAACACGGCCTTTGTAAAATCGGCACCAAGGTGATGAACGTGGAAAGTTTCCGGTTGAAGGATCCCTTGGAATGGACCGTCGGCGAGGTGGGCGACTTCCTCGCTTCGATTCTGCAAGGGGACCTGGGTACAACATGGTACAACGGTACAACGGACCTGGGTACAACGGTGCAACCAATAACCTGTTATGGTTATGTTATGTGGATGACAACCACTTATTAGACTTATTAGTTACTAGTATGTTGCAACCATGTCTAGTTATTTACAGTTGGCACTGGATGTTATGTTGCAACTGTTGCAACATAAATCATGCCAAAAACCATGAAAAAAACAACACCTGGAGATGATATGACACCACCAGACTCCGATACCAAGGTTGACAAACTGTTTTCGTTCCCTGATTTTCCCCAAACTGTTGCCACTAAGTCCTGGACAGCCATGCCTGGACTATTTCCGGCACACTTCTGGCTATGCTTGGGGGCCCAAGGATCCCAAGGATCTCAAGGGTCGAGGGGGCTGGCGCCAGGTTCCATGATTCCATGGCTGGAAAATCGTCCATGGCTGCTCCGATGAGTTTCGAAAAGCTCCATTTTAAATGGTACGTAGACCCAATTACTGTAAGACGATTGTTTTAAATTTTAAATGATTGGACACTTTTTTAATCGGCTCCATCTTCAAATTTATCTGATTTCCCAGGCATGTTTGATCTTAGGGTAGACAGACCAGGTTCTTTGCTCCTTGGAGAAGGAGGACCTGCGCAAGCAGACCAAGAATGATGAGGCCGTGAACGCCGTGAACAGACAAGCTTTGGGTCTAAAAATTGTAAGTAGACCCAATTTTTAGAATCTATGAAACCTTGTGAAGATATTAATGATAAACCATCATAAATCATGGGATATGTTTTAGATGCCCATGGCAATATGGCAATGCCATGGTACCCTAGTCAGACAAACCCGTTCAGGCCACGAACGTCATCTGGATGGAATTGGCCAGCAGAAGGAAGGGAGCATCACCGGCCCTTACCTCAGTGACTCAGGACAGTTTCCTGCTGAAAATACGCTTGGCTTTTTCAATTCATAGGGGAAAACCCTGTTTAATTATTTTAGTTGCATATGAACAAACTCATCTCTATCAGGTCTATTCTAAGTGTGTACTAGTCCTAAAGCATGTCCAATCTACCAGTGGTTCACTATTTCAAAAAAAATCAAAACATGGACTCCTGAGGAGATTTTCAATGACCACTATATATATATATATATAATCAAGGAAAACAAACAAGGTGAATCATTATATTCCCCATGTTCACATGGCTATTAATGGATACGCACACACACACACACCATTTTTGGACAAACCCACATAACCTGAATTCCTGAGATTTCGGAGTTGACTTCAGGTGCGAGCCGCTGGTGGCAACAAGGCAGGGTTTCTCAGATGCTTCATCATTTCGAGCCCCAAAGTAATTCCTCCAAATGCAGGTACTATGTAGTGAAGGGAAATGATGGTTACCTAATCCTGATCGCATTGAACGATTTTGACATGAGTGAGGAAAGGGAGTGGATTTTGATATGTGTCAAATGCAAAGTACCTGAATCTATCTTGACTTGGGTGGCGCGGCGAGCGCCCCATATTTTAGCTAAGCCACTTCATGAAGGATCCTTTTCGCGGCATCGTCTTGAACATTTAGGGGACCCCTGATGGTTAATCATTAATAAATTTAATCATTATTTTCCGGATTAAGATGGCTATAAAATATCGCATGTATTCACATGTGGGGTAACACACCCGGGTCCTGTTCCCCTGCTCCAGAGCCACAATTTTGGAAGGCGCTAGTTCAACGGGGAGGCCTCGATCCTCGCTTGGCGCCGAGCATCGGGAGGAAGAAGCATTTTCGAGTGAACATCGCAAAAGAATAGAACAGCTCAATGAGTCAATATTCTGAAATGGCACCTGCAACAGCAGTCCCATATCTGAATATATATCTGAATATATATCCCTATGGATCCAAGTACCTTCTTAGGAAGTGTTTGGGGTATGATTTGGGGGGTTAAGTACCTTTTCAGGAGGTGTTTGGATCCATAGGGAATATATATATATATATATATATAGGCTACGAGTCGAAATGTAAAGCCCCGATCCATACCCTGAACCCACAGGCCGATCCATACCCCCGATCCATACCCGTCCATACCAAAACGCAGGTGATCCAGACCGATCCGTACGTTTGGAACACCGCTGGCCGATCCATACCCGAATTTTGACCCAACCCCCTATATATATATGATATAAAGATAATATATCAATTATATAATATATAAATGATATATCAATGATATAGCAGTGATATATTATAGGATATATCAATTTATTTGTTTCTATGATATTATATATATATATAATAATATATTATATGATATCCATGATATACTATATTATATCCATGATATACTATATGATATCCATGATACATAATCACCTTAAGAATGAAACACTGTGAAGTCTCCGCTCTAAGGTAGCACGCTGACTCTCTATGTGAAGGCTCCACGGCAGGGAGCGGCTTTGGAGCTAGAGATGCTTCCGTTGGACACCATCGCTTTCTTGAAGGCGCGATGATGTTACCCTCTGGTACCCTCTGGTTATTTAACATAGCCATGGAAAATGGATGAACATGGACCATTTAGTTCGATGATGTATGATGATTTACCTATTAAACATGGTCATCTTCCATAGCTATGTTAAACAACCATAGGGTAAACATAAGGGCATCATTTTAGTAAAGCAATGCCAGCAACCACCCAGATTTTGATGGCTCCCATTTATGGTAACATTGGGATGGTAAACGTGGCATGATATGGGATGATATGGGACTAATATGGGATATGGGATACATAAAATGGAATAATATGGCAACATGGGATGATATGGAATAATATTCATATGGGATCTACATGATCTACCAACAACTACTGTAGTTTTTTTTTGGGTTTCATCAAACATGGCTACCTGGATCTACCTGGAAATCCCCGAAGGACCTGATGTACCCAACCTGGTTATGACTAACATAGCCATGGTATAGATGGCCCTAATCGAAATAGATGGTTTACCTATTAATAGCATGGTGATTTTCCATGGCGAACTGTTAAATAACCAGATGGTATATTAATATTGTGTGATAAATGTGATAGATTCATATAATATTATTATACGATCAATATTGTTTCACAAAATTTGATGATAAACAAACAGATATTTCATGATATTTGTTTGCCGCAATGAATGTCAAAACGTTCCGTGGAGAGCATGGTGACATGAAATGCACAGAGAAAGACAGAGATCGTCGTGGAATAGTGAACGAAACATTGCGGACACAGATGATACTGGCTTGCTCCTGAGTTGCAAACAGCAGAAGCAACACAGACATCCGGTCCTGCACAGTGAATTGATAAGTTTTCAGGCTATCCTTTTGCTGTTGGGTAGCGGTTGGCGGGTCGGCTGGTTGGTGGTTTGCTGTATCCAGCAGAAATAGTTTGAAGCCAGTGCTAGCAACACTGGGACTGAGATGGACTGGGATACACTACATTTTTGGATATGTTTGGCTACGTTTTGTCATATTTTCCGCCTTACCATTTGTTACTGTAATTTAAATATAACATAGCTATGGGAAATCACCATTTTTAGGAGGCAAATCATCCATTTCTATGGGCCAGTTTCCGTGAAATTCCCAGCAACCGTCCATGTTCTCCAGGCGCAGATTGAAGTCCACGAAGGCACACCACCAGACAGCCAGCGGCTTGTGTTTCGAGGGAGCACCATGCAGGACGGGGCCGAGGGGTCACCGAGGGGTCACCGAGGGGTCACCATGGTGTGAAAGTGGAGGATATGCAAAGTTTGCTCAACTTTTAGCGGGAAAATAATGATCAACCATGGGATTGCACGGGGCACGGGGGCTACCTGCCCAGACAAACCCACACTGGCAATGCATCGTGGAGGACGACCGATCTTTGACGTCCTACGGGTCTGGCAGTTAGTTTGTCGTGCAAGTCGTGCAAGCGTGAGACGACAGATCTCAGCACATGTCAGCACTAGCTTTGAGATTGATCTGGAAGGCTCCAACATGGAGACTCTGTTTTGCTGATCCCTACTCTTCGAGACAAGGCCCATTTGCTGCAAAAAATAGAGCTAGGTTTGTCAGTTTGTCATGCTTTGTCTCAGAATTATATTACAACCTCCATCATTTTGTGGGTTCTCGTAAACTTTTCGCATCCTTTATTTAGCCATTGAAGTTGCCATGGTTTTTCTCAGCGGCCTCCAGGTGGCACAAAGACGTGCCGTCTTTGCTCCACGGGGGTTACTATCACTGCCGGGCAGCAAGGCACCGCATGGGCGGGGAGCTGCCCCTGGGTACATATCTAGTCTATGTCTATACAGTCTATATATATCACGCTGTAAACAATTGTAAACACATATTTATCAGAAATGGCTTGTGATCAAGAAAACGCTAAGGTTCTTGGCTCACAACAAGCCCGTACAATCCTGTAGACAGTGTGACAGATATCCCAGAAACATATTCCCCAATATTCTCTACAATTAAACACATCTCCAAATATATCTCCAATATATCCCCGCTTAGATGTCTCCATTTGGCTTCAAGGCGTGGTCACCTTCTTCAAGAAGTCCCTTCTTGCCTGTGCTGTTTAGCGATGTCAACGGCTCGGCGACGGGTTTCCCACGTCGGAAACCACATGAGATGCAGTGCGATATGCAGTTTTTTGTACATGGTGAACTTTCTGGCCACTTTAGAAGTTGTACCCTCTGGTAATGACTAACATAGCTATTGAAAATGGCCATTTATAGTGAGTTTTCCCATTAAAAATGGTGATTTCCCATAGTTATGTTAGTTTACCAGAGGGTACTTTGCGATTCCAATAGGATTTTCCATGGGATTTTCCATGGGATTTCTGCCTCAGGTCTCTCGCAACTTCCCCATCAGCATGGAGTTCTCCGCCGTCGCCGATTGCGAGGCGCGGCCGTGCTCCCCACGGCTTGTGCCGTTGTGCCGTGGCCCACCGTTGCCTCGTTGCCGGCGAGAGCCCGAGGCCTTTGCCGAAGCGGCGCGGTATGTCCAAAGCTCGGAGCCGACTCGGAGCCGACTCGGAGCCGACTCGGTTTCCCCAAGAAATTGGGGGAAAACACTCCATTCATCTCCATTCCATGTCATTCCTCTGGTGAATCATGATTTTCCGAGTCAAGAACCGTGCGTAGACTCTTCAGCATTTTTGGAAAAAAAAGCATGAGTTGGCACCTCCGGCAATCAAACATAGCAATTGAACTGAACATCCATTAAAATCCCATAAAATCCCCTTATATTCTCCTGATAGATGGAGGATTTAATGCGCCAACTCATGTCAATGTCTACTGATGAATAGTCATGTATACCCTCCTGTGATAAAACGTGGCAATGGAAAATCCATGAAAATCCACCATTGATAGTTGACTTTCTACCATTTTCCTATGATATAATCAGGTTTTAGTTGGAAACTCATAGAAAATCCCCGCACCATGGCACTGAGGCTCCGCCATGGCTGGAAATTCTGCCTGAGTCTTGTGAAGTACCGCAGTGATTTCCCCGCGGCTTCAAATATCAGGAAGCATAAATTAAATAAATTCATTGGCTTCGGATATCAAATAACTTGCCATAACTTGCCTACATGTTTTTTTTTTACCAGAGAAAACATGGCACCAGATCATCCGACAAGTCGAGGATACTTGAGGATGATCTTCAGATATTTTTTGTGGTGGAACAAAATTACATCTCCCAGGTATCAATCCGAAAGTCACAAAATAGGGGAACAGTCCAACAAATCGCCCAAATATCAAGGAAGAGTCGCGAAAATGCCTGCGAATCTGTCTCGCTTGTGCCTGCGCGACCGAATGCCTTTCAGTTAGCAACTGCAGAAGCACCATGCAATTTGCCGCAGTGACAGACTAGTAGAACATACATGATGTGATAGCACAAGCATCATGTCATTGCACACTTATATCAAGACAGAATATGACAGAATAGTATAATGACTTTCTTGCCCCAGGTCCCATGCCCCCATGTCCCCATGTCCCCAAGTCAAACCCTAAATACGGTAGTGTCTTGATGGTCAAAAGCCATGTTCACCGGTTTTTCAGTGAGACACTTTGAAGCCGGCGCTTGCGTCGTAAGGCCTGGTGGTCCTGGAAGACTGCCCGCAGATGTCAGCAGCCCAGAAATGGGGATAGAATCCAGAAATATGATGATTTTGATGGTTGGTTTATGTTGGTTTATGGTTGGTTTATTGGTTGGTTTATGGCTGAATATGATATATTATGAATTATTATGATATGGGATGTGATGGTCCGATTGGCTGATTCCAAGTGTTTTTTTTTTCAGAATTGTAATCCAACATGGCAGCCATCTCTCGCAAGGTGAAATGCCGGTTGGATCCAGACCACGGTGCAGTTTGTCTTGAGGCGCATTGGAATTTCCACCTTTTTCAGATGTCAAAACCCATGGGCCATGGGATACTTGGAGGAATTGCTATCCATAAATCCCAGGCTCCCAGCAATTTTTGGATGAAAACCAGTCGTGGCTGCGGCTTTGGCCCTGCAGTGTTAAAAATGGGTCGATGCTTCAGGCAACCAGCGGCCGTGGCGGCTTTGTGCCCAATTCAACGTATCAGGCAAAGCACGGGAGCCAAAGCTTGTTGCAGTTCCTTTCCAGGCGTTTTTCTGTACTCGTAGAAACAAAAAGTCAAATTTTCTTCGGAATTTGAGGAACCTGGAAAAATCAGGTGCAGGTCATTTTGGTTCTTCAACCAAACATCATTGGATACACCATCCCGGAATGTCATTTGACAACCATCTTTGGATAACCCATAATAATTATATCATATATATATAATATATACATATCATAATATATATATATACACATCATAATATATATATATATATCATAATACATATATATATATATATACATATATATATATATATATTATCAATATATCTTAGTATACCATCATGAAATTTGACCCATCCAATGTCGTTTGCCAAGTCGAACGCTAGGCGGTGGCCCACTTTGGGGGTCGCGGAGGGCAAGTCCAGGCGACACATTTTGGGCGCAGCCTAAATCTGTAGAATTGCTATCAATATCAGTATCAATTAATACACATGTAAGAATACTTAGAATATATTAGAATAGATATACTCTCTCTCTATAAATATATATATATATAATAATATATATACATGATATATCTATGTATGAATACATGTAAGATATATTATGATAATTCAATATGTTATGATATATTACATGAGCCGCGTGTTCTAATATCCTTCAAGCTAAGCTGCTTGCCATGAATGATTGACCTTCTGTGGCACTTTGACCGCTACATTTGCGGAGGGTAAGACATCTAAACAAGTGCAGTTAGCGGACAGTGACACTTTTCCAAATGAGAGTGAAGGAAATAGAACTTTGTTACTGCGTAGATTCACCTCGGCCCAGCAGAACTCGTTCACAGAACGTTATCTTTCCAAATGGATATGGGTCAAAATTTAACACCTGGGGGACCACAGAATTTTTTAGTCTATTTCTACGACCATCCAGTTATTGGGGTACCATATTTTTGACCCATACTCAAATATAAACATGCTATTAACATGCTTGGAAACTACTTGAATCTCCATAGAGACAGTCGCAGAATGCCAGGTATGCTTGGTGACCGGGTCAGCAGTGTCTGTTTGCTGAGCCTCCGCAAGCGCCGGAGACTCATTGGATCAGCGTGGTGTCCTACGGACATGGCACCGTTTCACCCCGCGGATGTTTGTGGAAACTTAGTAGGAAAACCCAGGCCCAAGCCCATCATTGCGTACACAAATGGCACAGTACCTTTCCTTTGCTGGTGTTTTAGAGACATGCATCTGCAAATGCAGATTGCATAGCCGCGGCGGGATTTGTCTTTGGGCTTCGTGACGGACCTGGAAACCCGGGTTGGCAACGAATGGCAGCGCTTGGCAAAGACCGGCTCAGTACGCCGATTCGCAGGAAGGTGCACTGGTTGAAGCTGTTGGGTTTGCAATGAAAATAGTACCCTCTCCAGATTTAGTGGTCAACTCGTGGTTGATCGTCACATTGGCCCCGAGATGGCCAGCCAACTTCTTTTGGGGGGGAAGAATTCAAAAATAGCGATGATATTCGTTGGTTTCATGACTTTCCTATGATTTAATGGCCACAACTGGGGGTTATACGGTTATTCAAACCAGTCTTCAGATATCTTCAGATAGACCCGGTGGAGACACCACTTGCTGCTCCAGGTTTTTGCGGGTGTTGATGCCATGATTGTCCCGGGATCTGGTTTGGCCTGAAGCTTGTGCCGTTGATGTTCCACTTATTTCATGACAGTGTCATTTAAGAGTGGCCCGAGCTTCATAGCATTTCTCCATGATTTGTCATTCCTTCTCACTCTGGACCCAGTAAGGTGAAGAAACAGGCTGAAGCAGAGGGCCTGGACAAGATCTTTGTTGAGGCCCATCGGTAGACTTTGTGGCATTTGTATCCTGGAGGGAATTTCTACTACAAAAGTAGTGGACTTGGGTCCTCTGTAAAATAGGTTTTTCAATGGTTTTTACAGTCCCCCTAGGACCATGTGTCCTTGCATTTTGTAGTAACCCTATGCTAGGTCACATATGTTTCTAGATTCAAACATGGGCTGGTCATAGAAGTTTGTCGTGGTTAAGTATGCGAGATAATAGTCGACCCAAAATGCAGGGTAGGATCGGTTCGGTTTCGGTTTCCAGGAACTGGTGAATTTCCGGTTCCCGGTTCGGTTCGGTTCGGTTCCTCGGGATATAATTTAAAAAACGGTTCGGTTCGGTTCGGTTT
>Ga0126342_10010383_pt1 | contig 16655 bp, 14 predicted proteins | sample Cyp1metagenome_FD_92528 | JGI IMG/M metagenome (GOLD analysis project Ga0126342, IMG submission 92528) | Coral microbial communities from Lord Howe Island, Old Settlement Bay, Australia - Cyphastrea 1 metagenome | ecosystem: Host-associated > Invertebrates > Cnidaria > Coral ... | reverse complement strand
TATTGAAACCCATTTCAATCCATCTAAACCCATCAAAATCCATATTATGTTTTCCATATTGAAACCCATTTCAATCCATCTAAACCCATTAAAATCTATATTTTTCCATATTGAAACCCATTTCAATCCATCTAAACCCATCAAAATCCATATTAGTGATTCCATGTTGAAACCCATTTCAATTCATCTAAACCCATTAAAATCTATATTTTTCCATAGTGAAACCCATTTCAATCCATCTAAACCCATCAAAATCCATGATGGTGATTCCATGTTGAAACCCATTTCAATTCATCTAAACCCATTAAAATCTATATTTGTCCATATTGAAACCCATTTCAATCCATCTAAACCCATCAAAATCCATATTAGTGATTCCATGTTGAAACCCATTTTCAACCCATCTAAAACCATTAAAAACTATATTCTATTTTTCCATATTGAAACCCATTTTCAATCCATCTAAACCCATCAAAATCCATATTTTTCCATATTGAAACCCATTTTCAATCCATCCAAACCCATCAAAATTCATATTTTTCCATATTGAAACCCATTTTCAATCCATCTAAACCCATCAAAATCCATATTTTTCCATATTGAAACCCATTTTCAATCCATCCAAACCCATCAAAATCTATATTTTTCCATATTGAAACCCATTTTCAATCCATCCAAACCCATCAAAATCCATATTTTTCCATATTGAAACCCATTTTCAATCCATCTAAAACCATTAAAAACTATATTCTATTTTTCCATATTGAAACCCATTTTCAATCCATACAAACCCATCAAAATTCATATTTTTCCATATTGAAACCCATTTTCAATCCATCCAAACCCATCAAAATCCATATTTTTCCATATTGAAACCCATTTTCAATCCATCTAAACCCATCAAAATCCATATTTTTCCATATTGAAACCAATTTTCAATCCATCCAAACCCATCAAAATCCATATTTTTCCATATTGAAACCCATTTTCAATCCATTTAAACCCATCAAAATCCATATTTTTTTCCATATCTAAAGCTTCCCTACCCTACCGGCCCCGCTTTCATGGCATCGGCCAGCGCTCGTAGCTCCAGCTCTCCGCCCCAGTCAGCAGAGGACTCCACACGCTGGCAGTAGCCCTCGAAGTCCCCGCCGTCCTGTTCTCGGAAGGGATTTCATGGTGATTTCCTGGTGATTTCAGGGTGATTTCAGGCTGATTTCCTGGTGATTTCAGGGTGACTTCATGGGATTGAAAAAAGGATATGATGCTGATTTCATGGCGATTTAATGATGTTTTAATGGTGACTGAATCGATGTTTGTTTTATCATGTTATATGCATACCTTAAGTCATAGGTGTTAAGATGTAAGCGATTTGTAAACTATTCATACTTGTTGCAATTTGTCATACCTGGATTACGCTTGTTCATCAAGACATATCAAGACCATAAGTGTTCCTCTTTTTGCAAGCTAATTGAGGATTTCCTTGGTTCATGAATCAGTTGATGAAAAGAAACACGGGTGTAAACTGGGAAAGTCGACTGGGTTGCTTCAGCTGCAAACCCCATCCGGTAGAGGCCTAGAACAAACATGGATACGTTGGATGTGGGTCATTGGGTCAATTTTTGTTCAAACCCCACTTACCATGAAATACGGATGGAAGAAAGCCTGCACTAGTTGATAGGTGGTTTATCCCATTACTTATACGGCTTTAACCATCCAAGGTGGTGCAGGATCTCTTCCATCCACCGTATCATGATTTTTTCGAACTGCAAAGCGAGGAAAGTGACCGACTTTCCACAAATTCTATCGGAGCTTTGTCAAGCTGGCTAGAACTTGGTCCCCACAATCGATTGTGCCTCCACAATCCCATGATGGTTACCCTCTGGTAAACATCCATGTTGAATGGGTAAATCAACGAACTCAATGGGCCATTTTCAATAGCAAACTGTTAGTTTACCAGAGGGTATCATTTCCCCCCAAGTTGCAATGGCCATACCCTCTGGTAATCGTGGCTAGCTGAAAAATCCCTGAACTCAATGGAGGTTTCTTCCTGGGGAAAATCATCAAACTCAACCGGGGCAATTGCAATTGCCACGTTTGATTACCGGAAAATAGATGGGGGGAGTAAATCCCTATTTTCAAAAACACACCCAGGTCACTGTTAACGCTAAATGCCCTTAGTTTTGATGTTGAAATCACCATTTAACAACATCTGCCAACAAAGTTGACAGAAACAAATCTTATCCCATCAAATTAAATGATATCCCTATAACATCACCATTTGGGTGTTGTTGAAAACCTGGTATGCTCAAAGAAGAGGTTTCAAAGCATGGTTTTGGGGGTACCTTTCAAATTCTACGAACGCATTGTTTCATCCGTAAAAGCCGGATACATACGGATACCATGATAATATCATGTGTTCTTCATCCCAATCAAAATCCAATTCATCCCTGTCTTTGATTGGTAAATCTATATGTTTGATGGTTGATGAGTCAATTCGCCAATTTCCAGACAACCCTCCGCATAGGGTGGTACCCTGCACCCCACATTCTCCCAATCTATCCCAATTTCCCAAGAAAAACCTCTAGTTTTCATGAACATGGGCTGTAGCCGCCATTTATGGCTATTTATGGCCATTTATGGCTATTTATGGCTGGGAATAATGATGGAGTTCTTTATTTCAGGATTAAATCCATGTTCAAACAACCCCTTTTATCATCCCAAATCCTCATTGAGCCTGGAGATTCTCCCACCTTGAGCTCCGCGAAGGGCGCGTAGTTCTCCATGTCGCCACGCAAGGATTTGGCGCAGATGCGACGCACCTGACCGCGGCGATTTGGGAAGTGAATGTAGAGATGGATCCAGTGGTTTTACCTAGGAAAATGATGTCGAAATGGTGCATGTTTCCATGATTTTTCATGTTTTTTCATATGTTCCATGTGAAATTTACTGGAAGGTATAGTAAGTCTATACTCCAGACGGGAATAGGATAATATGTCATCATTGTTTTGTAGATTTACCAACAGTGACACCTAATATGAGTCATGCCAAAAGGACAGTACTTAATATGTTGCCAAAACATGATCCATGGACACCTACCCAACATCCCCTTTACCCAGGGAAGATAAACTCTGGAAACTATGTGTTTTTGTACAATGACACATATTATAGAATTGGGATGTTCTGCATTAATTGTTCCTTGGAACCAGTTTTTGAAACCAGGGGATCAAAATTGATGAGTGACATGGGGCACGCTAAAATTTACATGTGTTCTGTTTTGTATTAAACTATTGACAAATCACATATACACATAATATACAATTTCTTTGTAGTAAGACATAAGAAAACATGTTTTTTAAAGAAACAATTGTTGCTGGGTCCTGTGATGCTTATAATTCAATTCCTGTCCATGTTATCCGCATTCTAAGATCTAGATCTAGATATGCCATGATATGCAATTCATGTAATTATCACATATCCGCATTTACAATTAGTAAGCAAATGGTTCTTTTTTGTTCACCACCAATTTGCAGCATGAAACGCCATGGTTCTCTGCACTTACCAAAAGATCTGCGTGCAACTTGGGAAGATACGGTTCTATTTTGTCACTTTTAGTGGTGAAATTGATGTTTGGAGGCACCCAATTTTTAGGCAAAGCCAGTATTTGCTGGTTGGTGGTTGAGCCCACCCCTTCTGAAACATATATTCGTTCGTCAGTTGGGATGATGAAATTCCCAACTGTTTCTGGAAAGTCATAAAATTCCATGGTTCCAGTCACCACCAAGCAGTTTGAGTCATTGCCTGTCCATCCCACCATCCTGGTGACCATCAACCCCATCATTTCCTGACCATGTTCAGTTAAACAAAGAAGAAAAACTACACGGAATCAGTTAATCACTGAAATCAACTCAACTGGTGATTTTAGGGATATTATTGGGATAACTATTGGGATAGTACACAAAAAGTATTATTAGGACTGATTAATATCCCTAAAATCACCAGTCCTAATAATATTATTGGTGAAGATATAATATCCCAATAGTACACGGAATATGGTGAACCCAATATCCCCAAAATCACCAGTCCTATTGGGTTGATTTCGACCATCCCAAATGTTAGGGATTCATTGGCAAATGACTTACATACATCACATGGGTATACACAAAGTAAACCACTATGTCCTTTAACACACATGTGGGTATAAACCATCACAGTTATACTAGTTGGTTGAAAACGGTTTCCCTACTATGGCTTATCATAATCCCCAGTGAACCGGCTAGTATAATCTCCTATAGCAATCAATTCACTAGGGTATTTTTTAAGGCTCCTTTATCACATGGTAGTTATAGTATTTCAACCATTTATCACAGTTGTAGTATTTCAACATATTTCAACCCAAATGTTAGGGTTTAATTCTATTTTTTGACCATAAACATATATAAATTACCATTTATCACATGGTCATGGTACTGTCATATACACATGTCCTGAAAAACCGACCCAAGCCTCCCTGTACATCTCGTCGGCAGGACCCTGATAGTCACCTAACGGGGGGGGGGGAAAGTCACTTTTTGTTTTAACAAATTGATGGTCTGGGTCCATGTAACCCCAACCCAAAAAAGGATCAACATGTTCAACATCTTTAGTTTCCATTCATATTGTATATATATATATAAGTGTATATATATATTATATAGCCCTTAAGATTAAGCCTTGGTGTGGACACCCATATATATATATATGTATGATTATATGTATGTATTCCCCGATGTAAAATATTCCCCACGGATTCGATAGAGATGATGCTTGATGCTCGAGTCGCTGCGGGAAGCTTCCCGCGGAAAACACGGATCCGCTAGGAATCCTGGTCTCTGTATGGGTCCCCAACGCAAGCGAGGCTATGTCCGGGAAAACAATCTTCACAAGCATTAATTGTTCAATTATTAACAGGATAAATCTGGATAATATCTACTTGGAATGAGGTCTGTCCAGGATAAATCTATGTCCAATGTTCATTTGTTTAGCATTGGATTGATCTATTACTAGTATTACCTACTTTTTTTTACTAGTTCTATCTCATAGATTTAACTTTTGGTCCATGTTGGATTCTCGGGGCTTCAGAAACCAAACATGAGGACATGAATTTTGGCGACATGATCATCTCCTCCCATGGCAAGTCACAAAGATCTGGCCGAACCCTTCGCACTTGGTCCGCGATGGAACGGTACAAACAATGACCTTGGTGCGTTGTGTGCGATGTCCAAACCAATGAAGAACCGTTTGGCATAGGTCATTTTCCATCCAGTAGCTGACATGCTACAATCTATGAACTACACTTCTATTATAGTAGCCTTCATATTCAAAGACAACAAGAATTCGTGTTTCTCTCCAGGGTTTCCACATCCGCACAGCATACAATATCTATTCTGGTGTGGACTTTGGAGTGTCAGGTTCTTCATCACGCTTTATTTGAAAAATACAACCTATCCACCATCCACTCACCTTCTTCTTTGCAAAAAGAGTTATTTGATACTTCAGTTGTCTCCAGTTTATGCCTAACATCAAAGCATTTTGGGTTTGTTTCAAAACGGTGATGCGGTTGACACTTTTGAGACAGTTCCATTTTGAGACATAGTCCTAGTGATAAATACCTTCTAAATCAGAGTAATTCCCCAAATACACCATTTTCATTGGGCTAACTCTGCTCATCTAACTGCTGTTCTGACTTGTACAGAATAAATCACCAACCCTAAGATATACCTTAATATCTTAGGGATAAATTCTCCACTTTCAGGCAACCAACTTGGAAATTGTTGCTTATATCCCACTAAATATCCAACAATCTTCTGGCCGATGTATAACAATTCACCAACCTGACACTAGCAGAAGTAAGGCCATTCGGGAATGATTCCCCTGACCAAAATCATCATTCCATTGATGTCACAAGGAGAGCATATCCCATTTATATGCAATCAACAAATTGTCCGGTGATATTATATAATCATGTATATATATATACATATTATATAATTCACTAAAATGGATATCCAGATATTCCAATATTCCATTTAAATCCCGTGTTAAACAGGCATGTCATATCTCCCATTGTCATACTATGATCACCCAAGGCTCCATCAGAGGGAATCTCCAAGACTTTTAGAGGCGGCTTCTGCACGGAGAGAACACCGTGCAGCGCTTCCTGGATCCGTCAAGGAACGGATGCTGAAAATCTGAAGGAAACTTTCTGAAACTACTACTAGTGATGTTCCACATTTGTCATACCTGGATCTTCCAGCTATGTTTTTCTGTCTTTTCTATATAAAAGGCAGAAATTCATCTCAAAATGTTCAGAATCGCCTTGTGTCTTCACAATCGCCTTTTATCCGCATAATTATCCACATAATTCCACATATTGAATATACAGTATATATATATGAAATTCATACTTTTTTCCCACCAAAAAGTACTCCTGCAAAAATTTGACAAGCAAATCCCTCAAGGCATTCGGAACACCGCTTTCCCTTTTTTCCCAGGCTTCGCAGGGTCTTGAGGATTGATCACTGAACTCCAAAACGGTCCAGATTTAACCAGCATTGGACCATTTGCCCCCAACTTGACCCGAAATATCATGGGTGATGGTTGATACCCTCTAAAATCTAAATCTAAAGAGTATTCAGCTATCCAAAAAGTAAGCTTTTCATGGGTATAGTAGGCAATTCACAAAATATACCAGATGTATTATTCATATCATTGCAAAAAAAAATCACCCATTGACACCTACCCAAATGATGTTTTCGCACCAAATTGCTTGTCTAAAAAAATAAGAGAAAAAGTACACTTAACATTTTGCTTAACATTTTGGTCAACAAAAACCCGTGGGTTCCTATTAAAAAATAACCACAATTTGGGCCTATTTTTCACTAAAAAAATAAGCCACCGGCCAAGGTTCCAACTCCACGTCTCGAGCCGATGGACCAGCCTGGGGAAACCAAGCACCCATTTTCCCACACCTGTTTCCATGTGGAGGTTTCCTCAAATGGGGGTCCCCAAACCCTAAATCATACATTGATCATTGGGATTTTCCGGTATAAACCATCCAGCTATGGGGTATCCCCCATGACTTTGGAAAGCCTCATGTGTTCCAAGAATTTTCCGTCGACATTTCCAGTTTCCGGCCGCGCCTCCAGTTTCTCCCTTTCCTTTTCGGCCTCACGCTGGGCCTCCAGAAGGAAAGCAACAGGGCTTGGCAAAGCATCACTGCTATAGTTATAACCAGGAGATTGCATGAACAGTTGTAGCTAGTTATAGCTATCAATTGTAGCAATTAATCAAGCAAGATATAGTTAGAACATGTTGTAGCTAGTTATAGTTTGTCTTAAAATATCTTAAGATATCTTGATAATATATTGAACCTTGCAACTATAACCAAAGAATTTGTGTGCTATAAAACACATGGTTCTGAACATAATTATGATATATTATGAAACATATAATATATGATCTTGATACCCTCTGGTAAATTAGCAGTTTGCCAACTGGAACATCACAATCAACATAATTGGCGAAAGAAATGAACTAAATGGTATTTTCAATAGCAATGTTTGTAGTATATGGGGGGTTCTTAAAATGAAGGATATCACATGATATCACCATTGGCATTAGGCAATTGTTCTATTGAAACCCATGGTTTTGGGATAGCACCATTTTGGAAAACCACCATATCTTGATTGAATTCCACCATGAATCCACCATAAAGGAAGTCTTGGATCTGCATGTGGAAGTTGATGCAAGATCTGACACGTTTGCTCCAGCTTCGCCGCACATCAATACCATCAATTGCATTCAATTGCATTCAATTGCCATAGTGGAAGCTTGCGAATTTGGAGCTTCAAAAATCCTCATAATTCGAGCCATCATTCCTCATATCTGTGATATGCCAGATATGCGGTGTCCCCGGTGTCAATGGAGCTTTGAATGGGACAATATCAAGGGAACCCCCTTTGGACAATGCCTGAAAAAAATGGAGGTTTCATTGGAAACACCTCTATACATGGGGTGATTTTCCATCACTGCTTCCAGTTTGGCCCAACGCTTGATGACGTGATTTCTTGATGAGGCTGTCTATATCTGTTTGTATCCTTTATAATGTGTTGCTTCATTCATCTAGTTGTTTTGCATGTTCCGTCTGCTGCCTAGATCCGTTTGTATTTTTATACCCACCTGTGGTTTATGTATCCAATCTCATCACAGCAAAACATCCTAGAGCCTGAAACAACAATGTTTGTTGTTCCAAATTCAATTCTTGTTGCAAAAAAATACATGTTTCTTGATTCATTGTCCATCTACATCTGTAATCTTGAAAGCTGGTTTCGGCTTTTTGTTTCACAATAAGCGTTGACTCTCATCCCATCCCCCTTACCCTTTTGGACGTGATCAGAACCCCAATGTTTGCTTAGATCACTCTTTGACAATCTTGTTGGCAGAAACTTACATCTGTAGCTAAGGACAGGTGTTTACTTTAAGTCACTTTCCGGCTGGCCCACTTATTTCGCAAAGGAATCATTTCGGGTTTTCATCTGTCACGGGTCCATCGAGTTTGTCCATCATTTCCCCCATCATTTGATGGCCATATTGGGGTGAAACTCCTCAATATTCAGACGCATCGAAACATCAAATAGTGAGTTGATGAGTGACGGATGCCACTCCATACTCCATATTAGGAGGTTTCCTAAACTGGGGATACCATGGGATACCCCCAAATCATCCTAATATTTGTTTGGGATTCTCCAAATTGTAAGCCATCCAGCGAAATATGGGTATCCCATTGATGGAAACCTCCATCATATCATGATCATTCCACTGAACATCCCCATCGTTGATGAGATCTCCAGTTGCTGGTCAAACACCACGTGGACCACGCCTCCTTGTCAGCCTTCGCCTGACGTTTCTTCTGGGCCTTCCTGAGGGATAGCAGAAGGTTGAAAAACCACCCCCCCTTGTGTTGGTCAACTGGGATCTTCATTCGAAATGGCGGCCAAAGAACCAGAGGTTTCTGAAACATTCTGAAACCACCAAGCAAATCCAAGCAAGTTTCATGCATTTCATGTTAACTCTGGATTGATAAACCATGGTAAACCTGTGGTTTATCGTTAGTTCCCTATGGAGTCATCATCGAACTGCCGGAGAAATCCCTCCGTGCCATGTGAAGAACCATCCCCAGTCTGATGTGTGGCACCGTTGGACTTGGCCAAGGGGCTCCTTTTTTCTTCTCGCTTTTTCGGCTTCATCCTCTTCAGTCACCTAAAAAGAGAGATACCCGATACCAAAATCCCTCTGGTATTCTATATCATATACTGTAGATAGGTCAATCATCTATAAACAAACCCATTTTCTATATGTCACAAATGACCCAGATAAGCCTGCGTTTCTCTGACATGACCTTGCCACATTTGAATGTCATCTAAACATACTGTGGATGGTTGCGAAATCCTGAGTTGATAGATGGTTTATCCCATTATTTATAGGGTCTGAACCATCCAAGGTGGTGTAGGATTTCTTCCATCCACAGTATGTCTAGATAAACCATCGACCTGATAGAATCTCACAGTCCCACAGCCTTGACTTCGGGCTTCTCCTCAGCACGCACTGGAAAATCGCCGGGAAGGTAGCGCCATCCCAGCTGCGCAATCCTGTATAATATATAATCACATATAACATAACACATGATATAATATGATATAATATAATATAATACAATATAATAAAATATAATGTAATGTAATATAGTATGAACTAATATAAAATACTATAATATAATGTAATATAATGTTATATATATAATTATATATATATATGTAAATGTTATATTATATAAATGAAATTATAATATATAAATATATTTCTACAACACATTCTATATGATCATTGAAAAAATAATCAGCTGGCCAAGGGGCCTCCAAGTATCCACAGTCTTCTCGATGACTTCCCCCGCAACGTTGACACAAATGGGGTATGGTAAATCCCAAATGAAAACATGAGAAACATAAATATGGTAATCATTGGTAATCCCATTTGGTATCATCAAATGGGGGTAATTACAGAAAAATCTAGAAACATGAGATGGGATTACCAATGATTACCAGATTTAATGGTCAAATAAACACCCATGGAAAAGCAGCTATGATAGGGTACCCAGGCGATTCTGTCTTGATCTACTAGTGCGGCTAGTTGAAGGCTCCTGGAAATGCTTCGATTTAATGGGTCGCATCGATTCAGACAGACCCAAGTGGGTATATTTCATGGCAAACACAAGCCAATTAATCCCATGCCCCAAACACTAAATATTCCACACAGAACTACGGGGCATTTCATAGTAGATTTGGATTTGCCATAAAATTCTCTTGGGGATCTTATTGGAAAAAAAACAGAAATTCAATATTTGACCATAGGGGAGACCGTTACTAACCGGTTGGGTAATCCCATGGCCCATCCAAGTACCACCCGGTCGCAACCACGGATCTTCGGTCGCAACGTCCTTGGGGCCGCCATTCAGAGAGTCCATCAGCAGCTCCAATTCTTCCCGATGCTTCTCGCGTAAGTCGTAGTCCCATTGCTCAACCTCCACGGCCATCACGGCCACAGTGGAAATGTGGACATCATGGAGGATCCCAGGCAGGCCCTAAAATCATATGGATCCATGGCTTGTTTCAATACCCCATGGATTCCATATGACTCGGATGACTTGGGCTACCCCATGGTCGGAAACCGGCCAATTTAGTCAGCAATGTTGAAAAAAGTACGCCACGAACCATTTTTTGAAGCCCACTTGATCCCAGAGATAGACAGGAAACCCGTTATGGTTGATGGAAGAAAAACTGATCCCCAACTCCACAACTTAATCCATTGAAATTGGTGAAACTTGATCCACCATTTCAAAACATAAGTGTGGATCAACATTGTGTTTACCAATGATTTTGGATTCGGTTTAGTATGGTTTCATATGAAACATGACTACCGAACTCTGTCGTTTGTTTCACAACCATGGTGGAACTTTCAATTGTCTTAAGATCTCGCACTCACAGGATCAAGCTGTTCCAATGAAAACATAGCACTAGATATTGATCCAGTCTAAGTAGCTCCCGGTGATCAAACATGGCAAAGGAAAAACAAACACCATGTATATCCATTTAGTTCGATTATTTTCCCATGAAAACGATACCATTTCATAGGATTTGATAGCGTTTGCTGAGCAATTCCCGCCTCTCGTTGCGCAGCCTCAATGAGTTGCTTACCCTTCTTGCCCTTTCCGGCCTCGACCGAGGTCTTCAAAGGTTGGTGACCAAAGTTTGGGGCAACATGCTTGGGAATCAACCAAGAAGAATGATGAAAAAGGATGAAACATATGAAACATGAGACTTTTAGCAATAATCCTGGCTATATAGTCACTCTGAAGTGTCAAATATGTTGATGATCAAATGGATGCATTTCGGGGGGGCAAATACAAATGTGGAATGTTATGACTATACCTCGGGATGGGTGAAACCTTATGATTTTCAACATCAATGGGCCATCAATGGGGGGAAGAGCATTTAGCTCTACCCTTTTTTCTTGGTTTGAGCAGCAGAGTACCAGGGTGAAAGGACAACAAAAAGCCTGCAATGGTTAAAATAACCATAGTTTCAACGGGAAATTCATGTTGACCACTTAGGAATGGTCTCTTCTTGCCGGGTCTGCTTCAGATTGTTAGTCCCAAAAGCACAAAGGCACAAACCTCTAGGGTACCATCCCATCGCCGATACCCAACATAGACCCTCCCGAATACAGATTTAAAACTGGTTGGTGGTTGAGCCCACCCCTCTGAAAAATATGAAGGTCAGCTGGCATTATGAAATTATCAATATATAGAAAAATAAAATTCATGTCCCAAACCACCAACCAGAAAAGATGAGTTTCCACTGAAACCTGCTCAAAGATGGCCCGTGGGATTAGCGATTGCTGATTCTTCACTGGCTTCTAAACCAGTATATCCCATGTTTTATCATGTGTTATCCATCTATACAAGGTGAGGCTACCCAGTTCTAAGTTTACTTTCACCCATGAACTATAATGCGGGTAAAACAATGCCATAAACCACCCATTTGGGAATGGTTATACCATCTATTTATGGTGATGACTGGGGGATTGGGGGATGGTACCCAAAGAATCATCCAGTTTTCTCTGCGTCAACGCTCCGAGGGGCGGATTCAGTGACCTGCGCCACATGTTGCGTGCTGCGTTCTTCCAGCTCTTGAACTTCCTGGGCGCCACAGCTTCCGCGGCGACAAAGCTCAACTTGCAGGTTTCCTAAAATGGAGGTACCCCAAAATGGATGGTTTACACTGGAAAATCCTACTAAATGGATGATTTGGGGGTACCACTATTTTAGCAAACCACCATTTTGGGGAGGCACGATTTCATGATGCTTCTGGTTTGAGGAACATGACACATTCAAAGGTCACTGATCTCTATTTCTGTCGTTGGTGAAATCAGTCATTTTCTGGGAACAACCTAAATATGTTGTCAATTCGTGTGGGGAAAATTTGCCACAATCTCTGTCAACTCCCAACGTTTGATGGTAAACCATTCGAATTTCTAGATGATGATATGTGGCGTTTGTTTTTACGTCTGTTCTTGAGTAGATGTTGCGCGTGCGTTTCAGAAACAAATCACGAGGACTGCGAAAAATACATAAAAATACATGAGCCATGACTCAATCAATACATCTACTGTGGGTTTTACCCAATGCCATTTGCACCATCCCCCAAAACAATCACCATGTTTATAGGTTGTATAAACTATTCCCCGGTGGTTGATGGCATGGTTTGACCCACATGAACTACCTGGATAGAGGCACCGAAAGCTTCGCTCCGGTGGTTTTTACATAGCGAACATCGATGAACATGGCCCATGTCCAGATATTAAGCCCTTAGACATGCTGATTTTTGCATGGAAAACTGCTAAAGAACCAAAGGGTGATAGCCGCAGCACCAGGCATTTCTGCTCGGCCACTCTTTCATGTCGCTCTTCAAGCTCCTCCTGCGTCTTCTCTGGAGGAAGCTCGTCAGCCATGGCGGCGGCTGGGCCGCGAAGCACTAGAATTTGAATCACTAGATCACGTCTATGGATCTATGTGGTAGTTTGATGGGATCTATATGGTAGTTGGATGGGATTTTTAAGAATTCAATTCGATTGTCGGATAAGCGAACCCCAGTCATAGATAGAACAGTTAGTTTTTTGCATTTTTGTGGCCATCATGTTAGTTGACTTAGTTGGATTTTACTGTTTTATCTTTGAGGGTGCTGTATAGTGCATTTATTTTTCCTGGAGGACGTGTTGCTTGTAGGAAAGAACTCTTTACATCTTTATTTGGGATTCCTGGTAAGAAACACTCCCTCAAAAATCCGAGCAGAATGTGGTGGATCTTCATTTTGGGCTCGCAAAGAAATAATCTATTTCTCAGTATTTTGGAGATTATTGAATCGTGGCATTTTTTTTGCTCTTTGACCCACACTGACAATGCTGAAGTTGCAAAGTGTCAGTCCGAGCTCAAAGATGAGGTGACACAAATTTAAAGACCTTTGAGTAGTTTGGCATAGTTTGGCAAGAATCCTACAGTTTTATTTATGAACACCATTGTAATTCTACAAGCGTACAAACATCATCAATCAACATAGCGACAATTTTGAGGCAAGAGTTGCACGGTATCTACACCAACCCCAGTCCCAGTCTCTGCAATCAGCCTCAACTTTGAAACAACATAAATGTTCGTGTGGGCGTCGAGTTTCTTGCCGAAAATACCACAAGTAGATGTGCTGTTCAATACACATATGGATGATATATATATATATTAATATGTAGACTAGACTAGATGATATCCTCCGGCAAATTAACAATAAATCCACAAAATTCGTGGATCTTTTGCCAAGGGAACCCCATGGATTTCCGTATCCAGCCTGAGTTTGAGGCAAATCATCCGATTTCGACCTGCGGAAAACCACACGTTGAGACACTCCAATCCCTTTTTCAAAATGGTCTGAGAAAGCCACAATGGATTCCCCTGAGAATTGCATATATTCTACCGTATAGCTTCTATGAAACAAAGAGATTTTCCATCACTCTTCGGCATCTAAACTCGGGTGTTACTATGTAGAATGAGGTAAACCAATAGTACACCATCCCCAATAGGGGTTAACTACTGGCTATGGGTGTACCACCGGATGATTTAAAAAGGACACCCAAATGGTTGATGGGAAGGTCTTTTTTTGGGTTTACTACATTATAACTATCAGTGCATCACTATTTTGGTTGGATTCTACTTTTCTATCAGTGAGGTCGTGATCAAATTTACCCGTATAAATGAACGTATATATATATACACACATACACATGGGTATCAGTAAAAATCAGGAACCCAAATACTTAAATGTCTTAAATTTTGAGCCATTCCCATATATGGAGGTTTCCTAAAATAGAGGTACCCCTAAATCATCCATTTTAATGGGATTTTCCACTATAAACCATCCATTCCCCTCCTGAGGCTCCGTACGCATACGGCTGCGCCGGAAGGGATTTTCCGCACTCAGTTTCTCCTGGAGATGTATTTTTGCTGTGTTAAGAAAAATGGCTATGATTGGATGCTTGAAAATGGGATATTGGGATAGTGGGTGATGATCATGATTATTGATGATCATTCATGATTAGTGATGATTGTTAATGATTATTGATGACTAATGATCAATGATTGTTAGTGAATAATTGATGATCCATGAAAAATTGATTCATTAATGATCAATGATTGTTAATGATTAATGATTATTAATGATTAATGAAGGAATGGTTAATGAATGACTAATGATTAATGGCTGATTGATTAATGAATGATTAATGCATGATCAATGTCTATGAATGATTATTCAAGGTAATTCATGGTGATTAATCTTGATTAATGGGCCAAATAATGATCGATATGGGACAGTGATGGGATAATCATGCTAAAATCAATTCCAATCAAATTGGAACATGGCTTTATTGCTGGGAAAGCATCGAACTGAATGTTTTTTTTTCAGCAAGCCATGTTCGATTCCCGGAGTTTGAATTTTTTCCAATCTATGGGTTTGACTGAAAATGAGGATCTTCAATGGATTTGTTTTGAGGGAAAATTTGCAGGAAAGCCCGATATTTACTTTAAAAGGATAGGTCAATTCTGAGGATGAGGTCACTATTTGGTAGGTGACTATTTGGGCTGGGCCTGCGAAGGTGGAAAAATAAGAAAAAATAAGAACAAATACGAAAAAAAAAAAATCGGGCTCTCCAAGGATTTTTTTTTATTTTTTTTATTTGTTTTAAATTGTTTTTATTGGTTGCCCTCCCAGTTGGTGCCCTACTAGATAGCGCGCTGGTTCTCACATAAGAATAGGGTTTCCTGTAGATTTTCCCTTAAACCAATCCAATGAGATTATTTTCCCAGGATTTACCCTTCAATTTACCTCCAAATTATGGCCATTTAATAGGGAAAAGGATGATTGACTGTGGATGATTGACCACTTGAAGGTATAGCAACCAAAAAAAAAACAATATTGCAGAAAGGTGAAGGTTTAGCATTCTCTCTTCGGATATGACAGAACCATTCCTTCATTACTTACAATGTTACTTACACATGGATAAAAAAAGCTGGGATACTGAGAGATGTTCATTGATATGATGGGATTGAACCGACGATTGGATTCTCCCAGAACCCATATCGACAGTCATCAGGATCACTATCCACTGGCTGCGTGGCATCGGCCGTTTTGCCATGATGAATTGTAGAAACCCCATCCCACAATGATGATATCTACCATAAATCCATCCATCCATCCCATGGCTGAACCACACGAGGGATCCTATATGTTTTTTTTTGTGTATCGCATTGTTGTCATCATGCTTCAAAAAGCGGCAATTGAATCATGTATCACCATCAATTGGGCTTGCCTAACCTGCCGGATTTACTGTGAAAGTGATTTGACAGCTGATGTCTTAAAGAAAATCTCGAAACCATACCCTCTGGAGAACCAATCTTTCAGTTGCTTGACGGGAAAGTTTGAAAGCACTGTCTGTTTGTCTGAAGAATGCACCGTCTGCCTGAAGAAACCTATGTCAGCAAGGCACTATATGCAGGCTAACCTTAGGCAAAATCTTGATGAATCTATAGAGGTTTCCTAAAATGGGGGTACCCCTAAATCATTCATTTTACATCATTTTACTAGGATGTCAATATAAAATAATATAAAACCACCAGTTTTTGGGGTACCCCCATAGGAAACACTCATACGTACAGTACACACATAATGAATTATTACAAATCCTACAAGGTGCCCCCAAATGGCCCAAGGTCTAAGTTGCTTTGTAACCCAATTGAACTTGTTCGATAATATTTTATATATAATATAATATATTTATAGTATAATATATATATATATATAATATAATATATATATAATAATATATATATATAATATATATATACATAATATATATAATATATATATATTATATTATATATATAATATATATATATATATTATATTATATTATATATATATTATATTATATATAAAATATAATTTATATATATATAT
>Ga0126342_10010382_pt1 | contig 16655 bp, 17 predicted proteins | sample Cyp1metagenome_FD_92528 | JGI IMG/M metagenome (GOLD analysis project Ga0126342, IMG submission 92528) | Coral microbial communities from Lord Howe Island, Old Settlement Bay, Australia - Cyphastrea 1 metagenome | ecosystem: Host-associated > Invertebrates > Cnidaria > Coral ... | reverse complement strand
TTTGGTATAAGAATTTATCCGTATCATATCACCAGATTAGACCCTTATTTTCTGCATTTGGCTGGTGCTCATTTTGTGCCCCTGGCTTGTGCTCACTGTTACTGCCCCGGGGGTAGATCAAAGATATAACTAAGGTATTATATATAATGGAAATTAATGGAATATACTTGGGATACAACTCAATTCCTAGATCTATATGGGGATCTAATGGAAAGTATAATAGAATTTTCAAGGGATGAACCAAACCAATTAATATGGAAATAGTATATATTCAGAAATTAGATATATATGGGGATATGGTGGAAATTATAAACTATATATATATAACTATATCTATGGGTGTATGTCCAACAATAAAACAAGAAATCATACCCTCTGGTAAACTAACAGTTCGCGAACTGGAACATCTCCATGCTATTAATGGGAAAATCAACGAACTAAATTGCCATTTTCCATAGCTTGTTGTATGTTTACCAGAGGGTATGCCCCAAAATGTTGATTTCAATAGGGACACTGATGATGAGCCATCATTTTTTGGGGCATCTCCCCCTGATTTTTCAGGTGCCAAAACCATTCACAGGTGAAATGTGCCATGGTCATATTGGGGGATGGCCGCGAGTTCATTCAGCTCGGGATTTTTATTGGATGGATGGGAATTTCAGGATCCTAAAATGGAGGTACCCACCATATATAGGGCCTATGTAAGGGAATATCACCACAAAAGATGGCCTTATATGGTACAGTACCTCCATTTTAGGATCCTGGAATTCCCATTGATTGGATGGATGACCAATTTTCAATAGGAAGTGCAGTTTCAGCCAGTGGATATATGACCCCCATATCCCAATTTCTGGTGGTCTTAACCATTGATATACCATAAATCCATGATGTACTGGGTGGTGGTTTGGAACATGTTTTATTTTTCCATTCAGTTGGGAATGTCATCATCCCAACTGACGAACTCATATATTTTTCAGAGGGGTAGGCTCAACCACCAACCAGTATACCTCTTAACGCAAACTGCACCCCCAAGTCACCACCAGAAGTTAAATGATTTCACTGTCAATGGGATGGTCAATGGTCAGGTGCCTTTGCTGCGGCCGTGAAAGCACATAGCAAAGAAGCCTATGAGGAGCGGCAGTATGCGGCGGCTGTTGAAGCGACTGAACAGGGTGCAGTTAATTAGGCTTATTACCCTCTGGTGAATTAACATAGACCCTGGCAGATAGGGGGGTTGGAAGATTCGTTTCCATTAAAACTAGGCTATTTTCAGGGTCAACAAGTTAATTTACCAGAGGATATAGGTATATCAATGGTTCAAGGGGATATGGGGCCCCTATAGCTAGCTATGGTGAAATCTATTCACTGATTTGGCTGGAACTGCACGAATCTAAGATCTTCCAAGTATAAAAACCAGCAGTTTGATGTAGATTTAACCACGGAAGATAAGACCATAGTTATTTAACCAATGATTAGATCTCGATCATGTTTCATCATTTTTCATCATGCATCATCATTTTTTAGAATCATCATGTATGATAAATGTCCATCATTTTCTTATTAGTCTTCACCATGTTTCCATGTTTTTGCATATTTTTTTTGTTTGTGGTACGAAGCACGACATTTCAGCTCCCGACTGCACCCTCCGGTATTTTTTGACATGGCAATGGACCAATGGACGTCCATTGGTGCTGCTGAGATAGATTGCCTATAGATTTGGATGTGGGTTGAGTCGGGTACAAGATGGTTAAGATGGTTCCCTGGGTCAGTTTTGACCGCCATTTAAGGATAGTAATGAGATTGAATAATGATTTTTCATGGCGATATCATGGGGGATTTACCTATGAAGTAGGGATTTGAACAGGGAATGCGGATTTGCTGATTGGTGGTTTAGAACATTAATTTTATGACTTTCCATTCAGTTGGGAAATTCATCATCCCAAGTGACGAAGTTTTTTCATATTTTTCAGAGGGGTAGGGCTCAACCACCAACCAGATATCTATTATCCTACATATATATAGTTATATATATATAATATCCCATATAATCCTATATCCCATATAATCCTATATTAACTGGGGAAGTATGGCTAGGCTCAACCACCAAGCATGATGGAATGCCATGGATTTACCATTGAGATGCCATTGGGAATCTTCGGAGGCTGGATGCCATGGATATCCCACCTGTCAGGTTAGTGGGGTTACCATCTGGTTATGTCAACATAGCTATTGAAAATGGCCATAGAAATAGTGGATTTTCCCATTAAAAATGGTGGATCTTTCCATAGTTATGTGAAAGTTTACCAGAGGGTAGTGGGGTTAGTTCACCCATGGGATCCTCCATGATTCACCCCTCCCGGGATTCGCTGTTCGGACTGGACTTTCGGTGCTGTTCGGATGGTGAGATGTGCCACTGTGCCACCATGAAATCCCGATTTTGTCCAGTGAAATCATGTGAAATCGATACTTCACGGCACCAAAAATGTCCATTTACACTGCTTAAATCCATACTTCTCATGAAAAATTGCAAAATACACTGTTTCAGTATGGACATGTGTAAATTCATACCAAAAATTTAATTCATACTGTTTCACGCCATGGAAAAATGGGGCAGTTTTTGTCCTTCACCAACTCCCCATGAAACTGCCCCATTTTTCTATGGCACAGGCCGCGGTGGCGGAGAAGAAGTGGCGCTTCGGCTACGTCAAGCACGTGGTGAAGCAGACCCAACTGGCCTCTGCGAAGGAAGAGACGGCCCTGGGCACCTCGAACCCATAGGTAAATCATGGTAATAGCAATGGTTATTAGTTATTAGTGTTAAATATTTACCCATGATTAGTGGTTATTATTGATGTTAAATCTCTACCATCAGATGAATACCATGATTTTAGCAATTTTTAGTGGTTATTAGTGGTTAATAATTTAGAATGGTTTATCATGGTTAATATTATAGTGTTAAATCATTAACTGACTGGCAAAAGAAGGTGTTTGGTAATGGTTAATAATTTGGTGAATACTGATAATGGTTAAGACTGTTTAAGTGAAGTGTAGCTACCCCATTTGACGCCATAGATGATGGCAAGGATTGGGAAATTCATCCCTAAATGGCCGGACTAATCTGATTTGGGAAATACGACAGTTTTCCCGGATTTATAGTTGGTATTAGCCATGGGAATTAGTGGTTGATACGTGTTAAAAACTATCAATGGTGATTGTAACTGGATATGTCTACTTGGACTTTAGTGTCAGTTGAGTTCATCGGTAGTTTATGTATTTGATATGGGGAAACCATTGGGGAAATATTGTAATGGGGAATGTGATGGGTAAATATATTTGGCAAACTAGTAGAATTAAACGGGATGCTGAACAACTAGGTCATTTTAGGTCATACAGTTTTATGACCTAAAACCAAACAATGTGTTTTTTTTTTAATCATTAGAATCATAAAAACTAGATCATCAAAACGAGCCCCAAAAAACTGATCCAAATAAAATCTGGTTGGTGGTTTCAAACATTGCTTTTATTTTCCATTTCATATATGGGATAATCCCAACCCAATTGACTCATATTTTTCAGAGGGGTAGGTCAACCACCAACCAGAAATGTACTCGATTCTCGACCGTCTCAGGTATCGCAAGGGATGGTTTGGAGTACCTCCATAGCAACATGCAGTTCTGCCGTGGCGGGGAGACCATGGCCCTGAAAGATGCCATGGGGAAATTTCAGGCGGAGACGAGTTGTTGCGGGGGAACATTCAAGGAGGTTTCTTTGGCCACTTGTTGGCATTGAAAGATCCAGAAGTATGATGAAAATTTGGGACGTGAACATGAAAGAATGGGAAAAACAGGTTGCAAACATGGAATTTCAATGAGGGGACCTTTGTTGAGACTTTAACTGACTACATAAATCTACGACTGGATTTGCATCCAGGAATTGGAAACTGGAAGAATCATCATCAAACAAAGTTTGCTCGGAGAAGAACTGGACCCGGGAAGTGGTACACTCTGGTTTTGGTACCTTTACTTTGGCAGTCATTTGTGTACAGCAAAAGACATTTTCACGCCTAAAATGCAGCTTTGTTTACCGTGGGGTACCCTCTGGTAAACATACCAAAAACTATGGAAAATCACCATTTTTACTGGGTAAATCAACTATAAATGGCCACTTTCAATAGCTATGTTTGTTTACCAGAGGGTAGATCTCGCAGATCTTTGATGGAGACACAAACTGATGCATGTTTTTAATGCTCAACCGAACCAGGAGAGGAATGCTAAGACCGAGCAATGCCCCCGATCCCAAAGCCTGTTAGTTGATTCTTATATGCAGTAATGTAGTGGTATATTTATATATACACAATATATGTACATATATGTATATACATACATATATATATATATATGTACGTGTATATATATATATATATATATGTATATACATGGGATTGCAGTAAACTACGTGGTTGAATTGGGGATTCTGTTACTCTGATAAGGGAACCTCTATCAACCAGTGGAAAAAGGTTCTTCGAGTGGTCGGCCACCTTGACACACTATTCTGACATAGTTTCTGACATTTCTGAGATATTATAGATAGTGGCATATATTTGACATAGTTTCTGGCAATGTCAGAGTATATGCCAAATATGTTGACATAGTTTCTGACATACCGCCTGGAAATATATCTATATATATATATATATGGCATCTTTATATATTCTGACATTCTTTCTGGTTTTTTCTCTGACATTCTATCTGGCATTCTTTCCGGCATTGTATCTGGCATCTATTCTGACATTCTCGCTGGCATTCTACCTGGCATTCTGTCTGGCATTTTCTCCGGTGTGTTCGGGGCCACGAGCCCAGCTACCTCCAGTCCAGACGTCCCCAGCTACATCCAGAAGCCATATGGCTCGGAAAGACAAGGCTGACATCAGGCGGAGGTGAAGACAAGAAGGAGCAGGAGAGAGCGCAAGAGGAAGAGGAGAGGATGAAGGAGGAGAAGAAGAAGGAAAAGAAGAAGACTGGTTGGTGGTTTCAAACATTTTTTTTATTTTCCATTTCATATATGGGATAATCCCAACCCCATTGACTCATATTTTTCAGAGGGATAGGTCAACCACCAACCAGTTGTTGAGATCCAGGGACACCCACCCGGTGGGGGGAAAAACAGATTTCACCGGGGGTCTCATGAAAAACTCAGGGTCGTTCCCTGCAAACATCTGATTCTTGTTGGTTTATTCAAATATGTGTATCCCAATATGCGGCAAAGTTCTCCCAATGAACATTGCAAATTCATATCATGAACAGAATATGTTGCAGAAAAACGTTGCAGAAAAGGCAGGGGCTGCTGTTTGGTGCTTGCAAATGCGTCCTTCAAACCCAGCAGCGGGCCTCATCGTCATCATCATTTAGCTCCACCTTCCCTCTCAGTGGCGAAATCTGGGAGAACAATTTCCGTTCTAAGCAGGTTTGAGAACGGTTGCTCGATCTGAGGAATCGTCCTGCATCTTGCCAGGCTTACAGATACAGATAGTTATAAAACTAATCGCTAGATAGTGAATCTCATTGATAGAGAGCTGCCTGAACATATTTTAGCAAAAGTGAGCACTGTGTGAGGGTGCCTTGAGGAGCAATGCCCCCAAAAAACTGACCATCGAATCCGTAGCATGTTTCGACCGTCGCACATATAGATCCCTCAGAAACCGACCAAATCGCCATGATCTGTGAGTATGTGAGTTTCATGTGTTGGCCGTTTCCCCGAAATCATCTTATCGCGATGTTTTTTTCACGAAACTTGGGGTACAGTGTACAATTCCAGGTAGCGGATATAACCATGGTATACTATAGTTATAAATAGTTATAACCCGTATAAGTCGGGATATGCCCAACTTGCACGAACCAACCAACAGGGCCCTATGGCCGCGTACTTAGGGGCGTGGTTCCAGTTCGTATGATGTGTTTATTGGAAAGTCAGGGTAGTAGCTTTAGTTGCTGGTTATACAGTATCCCATTATATCTCCATTATGACTGTTCTTACGCCCCATTCTTGCGTGTAATTTTGGTTTATAAGCCATATACCTATGCAAATTTCATGCATCCCATAAATTATAGTTGGATTATTTATCAACCAACAGAAACCTATCATAAATTCTAAATAAGATACCAACAGAAACCTATAATAAACCTATCAGAACCGCAGAAACCTATCATAAATTCTACATATCTACATTTCTGCCTTGTCAAAAAACCCATTTTTGCGGAACCGATGGTGGCCTACGGCAGGGATCCTTCGAAAGCGTCGAGATCAAGGGCCAGGGAACGTTGAACCGGACCTTTGAGGCCACCAAATAGGGATTTTACCCACGAAAAATTGCGATTTCGGATTTGCGGGGATTGGATCTGGGTTTGCAACAGAGGTCATAATATGATTTTGGGTTTAAGATGTTGAATGGGATTTCATGGGGATCTACCTGGAAGTGCACTTCCAGTGAACTTTTTATAACTTTTTGTGGATAGATTTCACCATACTTAGGGGCCCCATGCCCAACATAGGGGTTCAAATGCAATGACTGGCTGGTGGTTTGGAACCACGGAATTTGATTAGACTTTCGATAAAAAGTTGGGAATGGAAAAATCATCCCAACTGACGAACTCCATCATTTTTCAGAGGGGTAGGTCAACCACCAACCAGTATGTTAACCCCCAAACCATGGACCATGGTGGTTCAGTAGGATAATTTTGATGAAGCATCAAAAGGATGTGGACTCACTCACTACCCTCCGGTAAACTAACAGTTTGCTATTGAACATGGCCATAGAAATAGTGCAATACCCATTGAACATAATCCCATATAATCCCATATAATCCCAGTAATCCCATATGATTCCCATACATAATCCCAGTATTTCCCAGTATTTCCCAGTATTTCCCAGTATTTCCCAGTATAAAAATCACTATCTCAAAATCACCCCCAAGTGGGATCAATACCCGGATTTCACGGGATGAACATGAACAGAAAAAAATCCACATCTCTGGCAGTGAGGCAGGTAGCACTTCTTGCAAGTTATAGGGTTCCAGTTGTAAGTGGATACTTAACCATATAGTTTTCTGGGGTTTACTAATGTGTTGACATCTCAACTTATGCGGGTTAAATTGGTTAAATTCCTCAACTTATGCCCATTTGTAACTTCACCTACAGGATGGGGCCCCCAGTCGAGCTCGCGTTCAGTTGAGATATTTCTGTGGCTGAATTCCATGGTTTATGGTAGGTATAACGAACTAGTTTTCATGGGCTGAAATTAAACTTCAAAAAATCATCCAAATCATCCTAAATCCCCAAGTGAAGTCCCTAGTTAGTAGCCCTAAAATCATCCTAAATCCCATTAAGATCCAATTTTCATCCTCCGAAAAATCCTATGAAAACATCCATTTCATCATCCTAAATCCCATTCTACATGAACTCCCTAGTTACTAGCCCTAGTTCAATCCCTAAGTGACCTCCTTTATTTCTTTGGCACCATCCATTGCAGGTGCCCTATAAAGGACGCACGCTTTCTGGAGACGAACTGAATCTACAGATCCACAGCTGGTTGCAGCGTGGGGTCATTGACGCTTGGATCTGTTGGGATTTCCCAATTAGCCTCCGGTAATGGAAAACTAACACTATTGAAGTATATATAACTATATATATATATCTATATCTGTATCTATATCTATATCTATATCTATGGTGATTTAATGGTGATTTAATGGTGATTTAATAGGGATTGAAACAACAAACATGGGGATATTTTCCTGGGATCTACCCTCTGGTAATATCGGATCTAGCCTCTGGTAATTTCTTATAGTTTGCTATTGAACATGGCACATTTAGTTCGTTGCTTTACCTGTGAATGATGATTTTCGATAGCTATTTTAGTTTACTATTTACCGGAGGGTACATTGCGCCAGCATGTCGGGGGGCTTGTTTTGTTAAGCAGATTAGGAACATGACTGGCGCGTCGTCGTATTTTTTTCAGGGATGTTTGATGATGTTTTCACAGATCGGCCAATGTTTACCCTCTGGTAATTTAACGTAGCTATTGAAAATGGCCATAGAAAGTTCCATATTTGCTTCATAATCCCATGATTGTCCCATAGTTATGTTCCATAATTACCGGTGAAAATTGGAAGCCGGTTTGAAATCCCAGGATTTCCCCTAGGAGATGATCAACCGGGGTATGTTTGCGCTCCGCGGAGTTCCTCAGGTTACGTATTGAAAACCACGCAAAAATCATGGATGGATGTGTATATATACACATACATAGTGGTGCCCCATAGATAGCTAAGTTGATTTATAACTACAATAAGTAGGACTTATGGTAGATATATCTATAGTTGATGGGAGTTATAAACTAACTTATAACTGGGGGGTACCACATTGTATATACACAACATATATGAGTTTATAGATGTTTTTCATAGCCATTGTGATTTTCCTTCTGTTTAAGTGAAGAATTGTTCCTACATGTTTCCGAGAACGGCCTCCTGTCCAAAGGTAGGTTTAAAAGCCCAGAGATATATCTGCCTTAAAGCCGAAACTTGGCCGAGTGAAATAAATCAACACAAACCAAACACAAATCAACTCATGTCTATGGGAAATTCAGATCCTAAAATGAAGGTTCTGTACCATATTTTTGGCCATATTTTGTGGAGATATTCCCCTACATAACCCTTATTATAGGCCTTATATATGGTAGGTAGCTCTAATGTAGGTCCCTGAAGTGGCAATTGATCATGTGGTAAACCCAATCATGAAACATCATCATATAACCATAGTTAATAATTTATCATATACATAAATGATATAATGTGGTTAAAACACTAATCAACTACCCATTTGGAGATGATTCTTACCAGCTATGAACATAGTGATACTGGGGATGGTAAGAATCATGGTTTATCATTGGGTTGACTGCATTATTTTCAACCCCAAAAATCATTGGTGATTGAAGAAATTACCCTCTGGTTATTTAACATAGCCATGGACAATCCCTTATAAATGGAGGTGTCTAGCTGGGAAAATCATCTATTTCTATGGGCCATGGCTTAACCATGGCTATGTAACAAATAACCAGAGGGTATATCCTACCATGTTGATTGCTTGAATCTCACTTGTTAATGGATAAATTCTTAGTGGCGTTGCTTATGTAAATCTTCGTTTTTCTTGCATAAATTTGCATCAATTCCTAGCTCTGTTGGTGATATCCCAGGCTCTTTGCTTAGATCAGGATCCACATTTTTGCCTGTGTTCGATCCTGAAGCAACACCCCCAAACTACCAACAATATGATGGTTTCCTGAAATAACGGTACCCCCAAATCATCCATTTATAGATGGATTTTCCATGATAAACCAACCATTTTGGGGGACCCCATTCATGGAAACTGGAAACCTCCATATATCACCTCAATCAGGATAATTATACCTCCCCCATGTCGACCTTCCATTTTCGCTGAACTCCGTTGAAACCTTAGGAGCTGGATACGGCCGCAGCGTTGTGCAAGGTTGCCGAGACGCCAGAGTGGATGGATCTGTCGGATCATACCTTCGTCCTCTTTGGCGCAGGTGGTGTTCATTTTGGGCTGGGAAAAGTCGATGAACATTATGTGGAGCTATGTGGCCCCCAACTTAGCTATAGAATCTAGTTATGTGCACCATCAAGTTGCGAAATGAGTTTATAGATGTTTTTCATTGTAAATGGGATTTAGGGGTTTCCCATTGAGATCATTAAAACCTGAAAATAATCCCTAATATATCCCAAATATATCCTATAATCATCCCATTTACCCTCTGGTAAACTAACATAACTATGGACAATCACCATTTTTAATGGGAAAATCCACTACAAATGGCCATTTTCAATAGCTATGTTAAATTACCAGAGGGTACCTCTCTGGCCAGTTTTGCGTTCCCAGCAGTATTACTGCGTGTTGGGAGCAACCGTGTTTCGGGGAAAAAAGGTCAGCAAGGGATTGTGGGGAATGACAGAAGGGTAACAACCATCTTATAACTTACCACTTGAATCCACAGATTTTTGTTGGGGAGGTCTGGGCTTGATTGGTGGCGAGCTTAAACTATTTTGTTTTGTGGTTTCACATGGATTTCAAGCCAACTTATATTGAAAAACTCGCTGTCAAAACATGATGTGTAATGTATAATGGTTATATGGTTATATGATGTGATACTTAACATATGATATGTTTAACATATTAGTTTCTTATATTTCAAGAAAATGTATATTAACATGTGAAAACCATATGACTCATTATGACTGTGTCTAATGGGCAGCATGCTAAACATGTGGCTCAGCTGGTGACTTTTAAAAACTCCAACCCTTTGGCACCGCCAAGAAATGGTGGTCAAAGAAAAAAAACGACTTCGACAACCAGAGATTTTAGTGTTCTGATCTATAAATCATTATACCATCTGCTTATGACTAACAGTTCGCCATGGAAAGATCCACCATGCTATTCATAGGTAAACCATCGATTTCTATGGGCCATGGCTTAACCATGGCTATGTAACACATAACCAGAGGGTAAATCCCTCCATTCTTAATGTATTTTAGTGTGTTTTTAGTATGAACCATGCCATTTTTAGGGCTGTCTATAGACTTGACCCATACCCAAATGGGGTCAAGGTATCTATGTTTGGGTTTGCAAGGTTCGGATGTCGATTACTGAGTGATATATATATAAATAATCATATATATATATGTATCTAAATATAAATATATATATATAGATCTAGATAAATAAATACATAAATAAATAAATATACATATATATATAAACATATTTACACGTATATCAAGATATATGAGTTGTCATCGGGTTTCCAAGTGAGATGCCCATCCAAGTAGGAATCGTGGTAATTCCTAGGCTAAGTCGTTGTTGAAACTGACTTTGAGGTCGGAAAGGTGTGATGTCGATGGAATGTAAAAATGGTATTACCCTCTGGTAATTTGTTACATAACTATGGAAAATGCCCATAGAAATAGTGGATTTTCGGATGAAAGATGGTGATTTTCCATAGTTTTTTGTATGTTTACCAGAGGTGAACCATTTTTGGTTACCTGGAAAATCCCCTGTGGATATTTATGGCTGGGAAAATCATCGAACTGGCAGATTTTTCCATGATTTTAGGTTTGATTCTAGCAGCGTACAATTGATAGGTCATATTTGAATATTCACCTTCGCGTACGGCTGGATTGGAAAACCCTGGTGGAAATCTATGACAACTTTTAGCCATCATTATGGACTACGGATGAATCGAATCATGTTAGAATCATAGATCACGCTACAACTCATTTTTTTCATCAATGGCTTGGTTTAAGCGACACATTTACAGGAATTGCCAACATTTCATGGGAAAAAACCATGGTTTCTGACGTTTTTCCCTTTAAACCATGGGTTTTTGAGATCCGCTGAACTCTCCCCCCTTTCGCCAGGCTCTGCAATGGGACCTTTTCCCATCCTGATGGCAGCTTGTCTGAAATGGTGTCCACACCCCAAATGACCATTTGGACACGGGGGCAATGATGATTGACCAGTGGAATGTTTTTTTTTTTCCATGGTTTTCCCCTAATTCTTCAGACAAACTATGACACACCCGTTTAAAATTGGAGGTAGGCTTTTTCCGTTGCAACTTGTCTATAGGGAGTCGCAAGTCCGGATTGTGAGGGCATGAAATCTGATCGTGCCACGATGCATCGTTACTCAAGTCCCTTTAGACTTGATCGTGCCACGTTTGCACATGTCTGAGGACTTTGTGTAATTAGTTGTACCATCTCTATTAGATGGTATGACTAAACAACAGAAAATCTATGATTAATCTATCATTTATATTCATTAGTTATTAGTTATACATTGTTATACTCATTTAACCATCAAGTCCATGGAATGTCCATTCTTGCTATATTATCTCATTAGTGTACATGGTATTTCTTTTATTTTTATTTTTTACACCTTCACCGATCTTTCATTCATCTATCATGGCTATTATTTTATTAGATATTATATGATATTATATGATATTATATGATATTATTAGATATTATTAGATATTATTAGATATTATTAGATATTATTAGATATTATCAGATATTATTAGATATTAGATATTATTAGATATTGTTAGATATTATTAGATATTATTAGATTTTAGATATGATTGGTTATAATATTCCTTAAGTATATTCAAGAGTCATTAGTTACACATTATTTGTTATAATCTTCCTTAAGTATATTCAAGAGTCATTAGTGAACAACTATTTTTTCATGGTATTTTTCATGGTAATCTTCCATAGTCAGTGAAAAACATGCTATTTTTGTCATGTTCCACTGATCGAGAAATACATATTCCATATATATATATATTATATATTCCATATTTTTTCCATATGTTTTTTTCCATTAGTTATTTCCCATAGAGTATATGTTCCATATTTCCCATATATTCCATATTTCCTATATATTTCATATTTCCCATATATTCCATATTTTTTTCCATTAGTGATTTATTTCCACATGTTTTTTTACTCAATAGTCATGATGGATTTTTGTCATCCACCGACGTCAAGGCCCTGGGTGCTCACGTGGTGGCCATCGACCTGCCACGACCACAGATCTGGCAGCGTCTCATCGCCACCGCGCGCGCGTCGCCGGGGAAGCTGACGCTGCCGTTAACGGAGAAGGCGACGTGGGTTCAACAGTGGTTTCAACGCGGGGGGTGGGGGATTTTCTAGGGATCTATATGGGGATCTAATGGAAACTATAATAGAATTTTAAAGGGATGAACCAAACCAATATATGGAAATAGTATATTATATTCATACTAGATCTATATGGGGATTTTCTAGGGAAATAATGGTATTAATGGAAATAATGGAAATAATGGAAAAAATAATGGAATATAATGGGGAATTATTATTATTATTATTCCCATTATTTCTGGGAATATGATATTCCATTTATTTCCATTAATCCAATTATATTATGGAAATAATGGGAATATCATGGAATACACTTGGATCTATATTAGATCTATATCTATATTTGGAAATAATGGAATATAGTATTAATATTAGATCTATATGGGAATATAATGGATCTATATCTATATCTAATTATGGGATATAACTAAGGTATTATATATAATGGAATATACTTGGGATACAACTAAATTCCTAGATCTATATGGAGATCTAATGGAAACTATAATAGAATTTTAAAGGGATGAACAGAACCAATATATGGAAATAGTATATATATATTATATTCATACTAGATCTATATGGGGATATGGTGGAAATTATAAACTATAGCTATATATAACTACTGTATATCTATGGGTGTATGTCCCAAAAAAAAACAAGAAATCATACCCTCTGGTACACTAACGGGCAGGACTGAGGGTTGTCCCGGAATGGTCGTATGAACGTCAGTGGGAGGCTCATTTCTCTGCGCAGGCGCAGTGTTTTATGACTCTGGTGAATCTGTGGGTTAGCGCGGTCTAATATAAGACAATTTTTTGGAAAAATCAGTCAGAAAAGTGAACCCTCTGCGGACTTCACGCATTTCGGCCATTTCCACTTTTTCAATCTTTTTCACTTTTTTGGCGAGTCCGGATTTTATAACTTACGTGAACCCTAAATGAAACCCCTAATAGAAGTATGCGTAGGACGTCACTGTTGTTATGACAAGGAAATCCCCTGGCACTGGGATGATGGAACCAATGGGTATGGCCCGGGCCATACCCGTCCTGTGGGCAAATCGACGAACTAAACTAACCATAGAGGGTGAGGTCGCCCAACCATAGCCATGCTGGAAAAAACTGGTTTATTCTTTCTTGGCTGAAGGCCGCGTTGAGAAAAATATGTTCAAACTGGATGAACACATATGAAAACCATGTTCAACATGGATGAAAACGGTGGTTTTCACATGACAAAAACATGTTCAAAAACCATTTTGTTTTGTTAAAACCACCATTTTCCATTGTTGAATCCACATCTCTCCTAGTTAAAAAACATGTTGAAACCAGAGGTTTTTGGGTCCACACCAAGTCATGGGAAATTTTATCGATTTCCGGGTTCCAGGTTTTTATCGGTCACCCATTCCATAGTGTCATCTTTTTCTGGCTGAAGGAATCACCCATTCCATAGTTTTTTGTATGTTTAATGGAATGGGTGATATAACCATAGTTCCATGGGTAAATATTTAACACTAATAACTAATACCCTCTGGTAAACATACAAAAAACTATGGAAAATCACCAGTTTTAATGGGAAAACTCACTATAAATGGGCCATTTTCCATAGCTACGTTAAATTACCAGAGGGTAAATGGAACAATTAATCATTACATCATTACCAGAGGGATATAAATGGTATATGAATGGAATATCTATTAATGATGTTCCCAGGTCGAAACCATCACCGAAAGCTTCGGAAATTTTTCATGGGTGATTTCCCAGCTAGGAAAGATTTTGATTTCCTGGGTAGCCACGGAAAACAATCCACGACGGCCTCTCTCCATGCTCTGAGTGTGGATATTTTTCCTGTTGGGTCATCCCACAGGATGCCGGAGTTTTTTTGGGCCATATCCATGGCAGCATTTTTTGCCCCCCTTCATGATGTTTGTTAGTTTATATAATTAATATAATTTATAAAACCATGAATTATGGCTTAAAAAAGTCCCCGTGAACCATAGTGCCATAGTTAGCGGAGTTAGCTAAGCGTCAACTTAGCTATCATTTGAAGGCCTCACCGGCCTCAGTCATAATATATTAAGTTGATGATATATCCCAGATATAGCAACTGGTTGGTGGTTTGGAACATTTTTTATTTTTCCATATATTGGGAAAAAAATCCATTTGACTAATATTTTTCAGAGGGGTAGGTGAACCACCAACCAGGCAATGATATTCAATATTTTTCGATGAATCTTGGTTGGTTAATCCGATCCTGAAATCCTTCCCTGCTGTGTTTCCCAGTACATCCCACAGGATATTTCCATGAAATCCCCACTTCTTGGTTAAATCACCATTAAATCCCAAGTCTTAAACCCTTGACTAGGGTAAAAAAATCTGGTTGGGTTGCTGGTTGATTCCCATAATATTCCATATGTTGGTTGGTTCATCGAATGAAATCCTCCCAAAAAAGCTGGCCGTGCTCGCTGCAGGCGCCGTCCGATGCCAGTGATGCACAGCTGGCAGCCCTCGCAGGCTGCGACCTACTGCGACAGACCCCGGAGGCGGGAATTTTGGGCGAACATGAGGAATTTCAATCTGTGAAACATCGGAATTCTATGGAAAACCCATCATTTTTTTTACTATTTGTATTGCTTCTCCCGATAATTACAGTGGGGAAACTGGGGAAATGAAATGAATGACATGACCAAATCCCCTCCCAGTGGTTATGGTTCACCAATAGGCTGGGGCAACCCTATTGGATGGTATACCTGAGGTGCGCAACTGGCTGCGTGGCGTTTGTGGCACCGGCCGCGTTGTGCTGGGAGCCTATTGTCACCTGGAAGCAGCGCTAATGCATGGGGGGTTGAAGTGGAAATCTTTGGTGAATACGGCGCCGCCCTTGCTCTAGAGCCCCACCTGACTCGTTCGAGAGATCTCCAACAGTTAGCTTTTTGGGGCCTCTGCTTTGGGGTCGTTATCAGCTCCCGCGCAGGAGATCGCCCAGAAATACTGACAGCGATGGATTTTCCCATCTGGACACCTCCATACAGTAGATGATTTTCCCATTAAAACAGACGTTTTATTAGATATTCTTGCATGATTTTTCCAGCTAGAAACCTCCAATTGCTGAGATTTCCCGGCCAGCCGTGGAGCTTTTTTTTCCTTCTCCAGCTCTTTGACGGTGTGAGTGAAAACAGCCCTGAGGTTATGCCGACGGCCCGCTGTTTGTTCGCGTGAGCATGGCGATGGATGCCATTATTGCTGACCTCGTGGAGAACCTGAAGGACATTCCGGAGTTAAGAGATCTGAATTTTACCCCTTTTACCTGTGGATGGGCCAGCGAAATCCGTTCATCACCAGTTGAAAACGGTGGTTTCTCCCATTATCATTGTTTATAATATTTATAGGGTTTCAACCATCCTTTTGGTGCAGGATTTCGCAACCATCCACCTTGTTTCACTGGCCCATCACAAGTTACATAGGGGGGGATATGGGCAATTGATGGCCATCAAAGAATAGGGAACATGATCAATGGTAATTTCAGGATCCTAAAATGGAGCTACTGTACCATATAAGGCCATATTTTGTGGGGATATTCCCTTACATAGGCCTGAACCATAGGCCTTATATATGGAATCGGTACCTCCTATCAATCGGTTCCTGAGTCATGACCATTGACATGATGATTGAAACCACATGGATTTTTGGGAGTATAGATTTCAATCCAAGAGACATGTCTTCGTGCGAACATTATCAAGTGACGCAAAATCTATGTGTCCCATTTTGATCTCCATGATCATTTAAGAAACAAGATGCAGCCCACGAACCCGAATGCTCACACGTATGTCAATGGCACAGATGTCAAAACACATGGATATGCAGTCACGCACAATACCTTTCTGCAATAGTTTATTTGAACAGTCTTGTA
>Ga0126342_10010381_pt1 | contig 16657 bp, 16 predicted proteins | sample Cyp1metagenome_FD_92528 | JGI IMG/M metagenome (GOLD analysis project Ga0126342, IMG submission 92528) | Coral microbial communities from Lord Howe Island, Old Settlement Bay, Australia - Cyphastrea 1 metagenome | ecosystem: Host-associated > Invertebrates > Cnidaria > Coral ... | reverse complement strand
TGGGGGTACCCCCAAAAATATAATCACTTGGGTGATTTGGGGGTACCTCCATGACTTCGGAAACCTGCAGTACTGGAGGATACAAACCACAACCAACACTATTGCTGTTATACTAGCCATCCAACCTATCATTCATCTGGGTAAATTAGAATATTGACCTAAATACTTCGGCTGGGGTCAGTTACCCCTGACTAACCATTCCAGTGAGGTCATAATGATTATTTTCATGGATCATTTTTCCCTCCCAGCTGAACCCATTCCCTCTGGCAGCGACCCAATGTCCAGGTCGGCCCAATGTCGCGCTGGACCTCATCCCCAGGGATTGAACTATGAAAAATGGGATGAAAAATTGGATTTAATGATGATTTAACAAGGATTTCATGGAATTTAAGGGATTTAATGGTCTTGTGTTTTAATATGATTTAATACGTTATTGTTTAAATGTGACTTAGTGGAATGTAATAATGGGATATAATTGAATATAGTCAGTGGAAAACGATGTTGTGAACCGCAATCATTGAGATATAAATAGATTAATATAGATTATTATAGATTTATATAACGGGGAGATAATGGGTTGTAAATGTAACCAACGATATGATACTTGTGTGTCTGAAACAGGGAATATCTCCAACAACCATTCGGACAACGCATGTTTGGGTGGAAAGTAAAACAACAGTTTTCTATAGATTTCCCACCCTCGGATGATTCATTCCGAACAAAAACATATTGCTAGGAAAAAAATGCAAAAAAAACGAATCCCTCAAACATGGTTCAAATAAATTTCGCAGGATTTTTTTCTAGCATATTCTACCAAGATCCTGTCTTGTTCAGATGTTCTATTGCAACCTAGGGGAAAAATAAACACAGCGATCTCATTCATGGAAAATATTTGTGTGAACCACCGCCATCACCGGACCCTTGGCGTCCCTGACACTGCATCCTCTGTGAAGGTGTCCTTGTACACCTCGCAGCTGAATGTTTGAAGAAAAAACAACCAGTGGTAGTGGCATACGTGTTGGCTTAGTATGGAGATTTCATAGGATTCAATTGGATTTTATGTGATTGAGTGGAGTATCATGGGTTATCACATGGAAAAATGGTGGATAGCATTCCTTGGGGTAGCTCATAACCCATTGATGGCAATTGACCATCAACAACCTTGGCATTCAAGGCAGTGAACACCGAAACTGAGTGCCAAACTAGAAGCATTCTCTTCAACCTGAGATGAAGGGAAATCAAAAAAATACAATTGAACTATTTCATGCATACATATGTGAATATATGTGTTCGTATATGTACATGCATGTATGTATGTATGTATGTATGTATGTATGTATGTATGTATGTATGTATGTATGTATGATTATGTATGTATGATTATGTATGTATGGTTATGTATGTATGATTATGTATGTATGATTATGTATGTATGTATGTATGTATGTATGTATGTATGTATGTATGTATGTGTGTGTATGTGTGTATGTGTGTATGTGTGTATGTGTGTATGTGTGTATGTGTGTATGTGTGTATGTATGTATGTATGTATGTAGGTAGGTAGGTAGGTAGGTAGGTAGGTAGGTAGGTAGGTAGCTGTGTGTATGTGTGTATGTGTGTATGTGTGTATGTGTGTAGGTGTGTATGTCTGTAGGTCTGTAGGTCTGTAGGTCTGTAGGTCTGTAGGTATGAAGGTATGTAGGTATGTAGGTATGTAGGTATGTAGGTATGTATGTATGTATGTGTGTATCTATTTATGCATGTATGTAGGTAGGTATGTATGTATGTATGTAAATAAATAAATATATATATATAGATTGTTACTACGTATTTAAATCTGCAGTATATGTAAATACCAACTATATCATATCAAATCAAATTATACCAGTTCATATCATATCAAATCATGTCGAATCTTTTCATATCATATCAAACACATGACTTGAAACATGACCTGGAACCCCACAAACCTCCATTTTGCTGCTTTCACCCTTTTGGAGTTCAACCGTTCCAAGTTGTGGGGTTTCATAAGGACAGTATTTTGTGATTTTACTGACTACTCGAAGGAAATTACGAATTCAAATTTCCGACTTATATGGACCGTAACCCATGGTGCGAACACTCAGAGAAGAGAAAGGGTCAGTAGAAAGAAAATCAGAGAAGAGAAAGAGCCAGAGAAGAGAGAGCAAGAAGAAAGAAGATCACCCTGCGCGAAAAGGTGCAAAAGCCCCGAAACGCTCAGTGTTTTTCCCATGCATTGTAGCTCCGGAGGGTCGAAAACTAGGCTCGCTAAAGCGGTGGGTGCGGAGCCATCTCTTCGGATGTGTGACGGATCAAAAATTGCACGTGGCTGTGGCGCGAAGCACATTTGGAAGTTAAAATGTGACTAGCACGCCACGTTCGGACCATTTGTGGAACTTGAGATGTCGAAAAAGTGCACCTTGTTGTGACAGGAAGCACATTTTGTTCGAAGTCAAAATGCGAAAAGCACACCACGTTCGGACCACTTTTGGTCGTTCAACCGGCATTTTTTGCGGCAAGCGCAATGGATTCTGGAGCTTTGCATAATTGAGCTAAATTTGTGGGTTTTGCAGCAGTTTGATAAACCATGGCAGGCATGGGACGTACGAAGAGGATCTGCAAACATGAATTCCGCGTGGCAGGCGGAAAACAGGAGACATCTCCATCAGACATGTTAGGAAGTCAGGGCGCTGATTTCCTGAGAAAGGTTGCATTTTGGAGCATCAGATCTTCAGGTTTGCCAAGATAATTTCGCATGACAGGCGCAGCGCTTCGCATGACCTGGTTTCACTTTTTGCTGGGAAGTGCAATACTTTAGGGAGACGGCATCGAAAAAGTGCAAAACGCTATGGTACGAGGCGGTAAGTTTTGCTCTCAAGCTTCCATTTTCGAAAGATGTCTCCCAGAATTGCTTCGTTTTTGATGTTGTCAATGTTAACATTGAAGAATTAAGTCTCGCTGAATTTTGTCGTTTTGGAGGTGTCAACTTCAATTTTTCAGGACGTCTTGCAAAATTGCTGCTGCGTTTTGGACCTGTCAACTTCCATTTTTGAAGGACGTCTCACGCAACTGCTTCCTTTCAGATAGATAGATAGATAGATAGATAGCTAGCTAGCTAGATAGGTAGATAGATAGATAGATAGACAGACAGACAGACAGATAGATAGATAGATGGATGAGACAGACAGACAGATAGATAGATTGGATAGACTAGATGGATTAGATAGATTGGATAGATGGAAACATGGATACATGGAAACATGGATAGGTGGAAACATGGATAGATGGAAACATGGATAAATGAACAAATGGATATATGAATAGATGGATAGATGAAAACATGGATAGATGGATACATGGATAGATGGATACATGGATAGATGGACAGATAAATAGATGGATAGATAGACGCATAGATGGATAGATGGATAGGGGGGATAGATGGACAGATGGACAGATGGATAGATGAATGGATAGATACATAGATAGATAGATAGATAGATAGGTAGATAGATAGATAGATAGACAGAGGAGATTCGCCAGATTAGAAAGGCTGGGTGAGATACACTAGATAGATTAGAGAGACGGGATAGATTAGATAGAATAGACGGATAGATTAGATACACTCGATCGATTAGATTAGATAGGTTGGATAGATTAAACAAAAGATAGATTAGATGGTAATCAGATAGCTAGATAGATAGACAGACAGATAGACAGACAAATATACAGATACACAGATAGACAGATAGATAGATAGATGGACAGATAGATAGGTAGATAGATCGGTGGATAGATCGGTAGGTAGATACATAGATAGATCGATAGGTATTTAGCTAGATGGACGGATAGATGGATGATATGGATGGATGGGTAGATAGAAGAGAGAGAGGGAGAGAGAGAGAGAGAGAGAGACAGAGAGACAGAGAGACAGAGAGACAGAGAGACAGAGAGACAGAGAGACAGAGAGACAGAGAGAGAGAGAGAGAGAGAGAGAGATAGAGAGAGAGAGAGAGAGATAGAGAGAGAGAGAGAGAGAGACTCAGAGGCTCAACCACCTTTCGTTCCATCAGTTCGTTCTGCCATGTATGAATCGCAGCAACTCACCTCTATCGTTGAAACTTCCGCCACCGCGTTGTGCGGTACTACTCGTAAATATCACAGCAGGGATGAAGCCTGCATATGCCTTCTCCATGTCTGATCTATGTTCCATACCCGTATCAAAAACATTGGCTAAATCTCGTTCATTGAATATCCGTTTTATTGGTTCAAAAACCATGTTGCATGACCGATCCCCATATTATATGTTTGTTGTCGGTGCAATCTGCAGGGATTTCCCTGCCACGCCAAGCAGCAAGTCCTCAGTGATGGCTCCGTCGCAAAGACATTGCTGACTCGCGGAACGCTGCCCGACCTGTGGCTTCAATATGATAATATGGGGGTTTCCATGACTGGGGTACCCTCATGGCTGGATGGTTTATTTCATGGAAAATCCCAACAGCAAAAAGGATGACAACGGGGGTACTCCCATGGAGTGGAAACCTTCATGTGATTTAACATGATTTAACCATATCCGTGGATTGAATTGATTATATCGATTTTGTTTTCTCAAGTGTGTCCACACTCAAGGGCTCTTACGGTAGGTGTTGAAGCTACTGTTGCTTGTATCTGGTACATTGACTTCTTACAACCCACACTGTTTGGGGTCTCTTGCCGGGTTATTTATTCCTCCCACAGCAGTCACTCTTGGGCTCTTGGATTTCAATCTCTGGGTCTAGGGCTTGCGCTTAATCTCTTGTCGTATTTACAGTAAACTAGCAAACTCAAGCTGATTTCCAGAAATTGTAGCAGAACTTGTCTGGCAGTTTTAAGTTGGAAAAATCATTCTCTTGCTGGGATGATTCTGTGGTCAAACTCGGCAGCATCACAGAATTACTGCCCCTCCAAGCGGTGGTTTGAAAGCTTTGAAGCCGTAAAATTAGATATGACTTCTATACTATCATCAGGTTTACCATCTTACAATATTGCCAAACAAAACCATCCCAACAGCAAAAGCAATGGGCCCTTTTACAAATCCTACATCAATCACTGGACATCCGCAGTCAAAACACACAACAAAAAGGACACTGTACCACCCCACATTGGTGAAAGGTCACCGCTTTGTTTCCATTTGGTGTAACCAAAACCATTACGGAAAACATCCTTGACATTCAACTTACAGTAACATATTATAGTTCATTGAAGTCGGCTCAATTTCCACCATTTTACTCATTTATAGTTCCACCACCATTACAAAGAGCAGAGCATAACGCAAGTTCATTTAATTACAGTTCGTTAGTAATAATCCTGTGGACACAATAGTGTACCCCCACACTAATCAGAACCCAACATTAGTACAAAACTCCAGGCACCAAAACTTCAGTTTTGATTTCTCCGCCTCCAAACGTCTCTGCAATTCTTCCTCGGTAGGATTCCGCAAGGTCACGGTGCCATCCGGATGGAAAATCTGGCGGACGTGGACGAACAACGAGGCTGAGGAGAAATAGGGGAAGGTGGTCGCCAGGCCCCAGCAGAAATATGAGAAATATGTCACTGTACGATTTGTTCGCCAAACAAACAGTGTTTACATATGTTCAAAGCAACAAACATTATGCCAAACGGTGGTCCTCCCAATATCCATCCAGCACAGACTAATGGGGATAAAAGGGTCCCTTTAAGGGAATATCTGCAGGCAACTATGGTTTGTACACAACAAATAGGTTTGCCTGCAACAACATACTTGAACCAGAATAGCATAATCCCCACTTCCTCCCCATGGCTGGCACCTATTCACCGATTAGGACTCCTGGTCTATCTCGGCAAATTGTTCCCGACAATCGGCGAATCAAAGCAACCGTTCTTATCCATATATTTTCTCATGGCATCCTCTACGTCTCTCCAAACCAGAGTTTTGAACCAAAACTAAATAACTATCCCATTCTCCAATCCTATTCTCCAGTCTTATCCCACTAAAAAAACCTACATCAAATCACCCAACCCGCCTCGATCCGTCCAGAGATGAGTTGCTTGATCAAGGCACCGCCAAGGATGCTTCGAGACACCTCCATGGCACGGAAAGCCTTTTTGGGTGGGTAGACAGAGGATCGAACACAAACCAAATGCAGAGTCAGGTGGAACCCAAAAGCATGCAACATATGGACCATATGGATTTTTTTTAGAGTTGGAATTCACATGATGAAAACTCACGCTCTGCAGATGTAATATGATTAATGTAACCCGATTGATGCAGCTTTTACCTACACTCGGATCTAATCCGGAGTGGAGATACGACCAGCAACGATAGAGTTTTGACCAAGAACAAGATGATGTCTCAGGCCACCATGACGAACCATTTTACCGATATGTGGGGACAGTTAAGCAGAAAATTCAGGATATATATATATATATATATGCACATAATAATACATAAAAGAATGTGTATATATATATTTATATATAGATACATACATTATAAATAATTAAAAAAACTATAATTTCATGTGTATATACATATATAGTAATATCAAAAAAACGATATATGTATATATATGTATATATAAATATAGTAAACAAATAGATGAAAAATGTGTAATGATAAATAACATAATATATATATATATACAGATTAACAAAATTTGATATATAACTGATATAATACACTATATCCACAAATATATACATAACATGTATAATATATAAAACACGTATAATAATAATTATAATAATAATAATTAATATTAATAATAATATATATATATACATATAGTATTTTTTAACAATGTAGTGTAATATAGTACAATGTAATAGAATAAAAACCACGGATATAACACAAAATAGTGTATATATATAACAAAATAAAATAATATAATGCAATGTAATTTCAATATATATATATAAATATGATATAACATATGCGCACATGTATATATATAATACATAGTTATATTTATAATATATATATATATATATATATTGTGATATATATATATATATATTGTGAGATATATATATATAGTATATCCGGATAGTCTCGTTAAGAGCCCCCAACTAGAGCCGTTCCTTCCACAGCAGTTGAACACGAACGTTATTAGGGGGGCGGGGGGGCTTGTGAAACGTGCACAACATCTGTGAAACGTGCACAACTTCTTGCAAACGTGGACAACTTCTGTGAAACGTGCACAAAATCTATGAATTCGATGACAAGTTCGAAAACATTGCACTGCGAAGGCTATATGATATGATAAAATATAAACAAAGATGATATCATTAAATACATATATATATATATATATGATATGAAAAAACATATCAAACATATAGAATAATATAATATAATATACTATAATATAATATATTATAAATTGACATATTATATTATAATCTAATAAAATATGATAAATTAAACTATAATATAATATAATATAATCTGATATATTCAACTATAATATAACACCTCAAAAATATAATATAACATAATATAATAAAATATATTATAACATAATCAAATACATGCAATATAAGATCAACAATTTGATATAATAGATTACAACACACTATAATATAATAAGTGATTTCATACTATAATGTAATGTCAAATCATAAGATATCATAAAATATCAACAGAAAACATTGAACCATATATTATACTATAACAAAGCAATTTATAATACTATGCAAATTATCCTATATTATACGTGTATATATATATACACACGTGTAAACAATTCTTAAACAAAAAGAACTTTGGTACCTGTGATACTCAACGCTCAGGGAACTCCTTTGACATACTCATGGTGGACGCAATAATTATGTCATTTTCAAATGTCTTGCAATCCCTTCTCCCTATTACTACACCTCCCCTAAATAATAGTAACTACCCCAAATTATTTGTTTTGGGAAATTTCAGATTGATCAATTTGACTTTTACTTGATCCCCGTTAGAAAACAATCTAAAAATCAAGGTCCATTTGAAGGTTCTACCCCCTTGAGAATAAAAATCATTAGCACCGGGGAGTTTTTTATTAGAGTCCGTTGGTTAAAATTTAAAATTTCAGTTTTTTTAATTGAGGTTTTTAATTTGATATTAGGGAAAAGCTTCGAAATCCAATTTTTGGCAATATTTTGTATAAATAGATTAAACACAAAAAACGATTTGAAATCGAAAATTTCATTTGTGTCTAATTTAGGTTTTAAATTTACTGTAATATTAATGGAAAAGCTTCGAAATCGAATTTGTGGCAATATTTTAATTAGATGTTAAAAGGGAATTTAATTGATTTTGAAATCAAACAAATGTTTTTTGTTAAGGTTTCAAATTTAATATTAGGAGCCAACTTCCCCCCTGAATATTAAAATACCACCGAATAAAACCTACCCCTAGCTTTTATTATTTGGGAGGAAGGAATCACAGAATCAGGTGGATGAAACAGGGAAAATTTGCCTCTGGCGAAGCTGGCAATGGAAAAACACAACATATGATGGTTTCCAATAATACAATGATTGAAATGTGTGTAAAGTATAAATATGTTCCCAAATTCCAATAATAGATGCTTTCCCAATATTTTTCAGAATCATTGAGCACTTATGAACTTATGGCATATCCAATATTTTCCCCATGGGCCGGGAGTTTTCAGCCAAGTTGGACTAGCGGCGACATTGCAAAGCCCAGATGTGTTCCATCCACTGCAAAAGTTAGGGATCATCTTCCTATTTCTTTGTCTTCGAAGAATTGTTAATGTCCAAATTGACATCCCCATGGTCTCTCTCCCATTCTCTCCCCAAATACCGCAATGCCCGGTTGATAGCCCTCCGATTTGGTGTTTATGTTCCCCAACGGCCTCATAGTCCTCCGGGCATCCCGGGAAGTAGGAAATGATGGCACCCTGGCATTGGGACTTTGGCGTCAATGGTTTTTGGATCACAAGAACTACGAATCTACATGCGTTTTGTATCTGGTTTTATGATTGAATAATATGTGTAGTCTTAAACTGGTGTTGGACCTAATTTTGGCTCAAAGTGTCTCAAAACGATAGGCTTCTTTTGCGTCGAAAAAACACCGCCTATCAAATTGAATGTCAAGTTTGAGCTCAGAGATCTGACAGCCTAAATTTCACTGGGGACGACCTCAAGCACCGTTCATCCAGGCCCCCCATTGCACCTGAGCAGCATTGCTCTTGCCCTGCAAAACCACAGGAGCAAGATTTAATCACCAAAGTCCAACATCACCAAACAGCCCTCACCAAACATCACCAAACCAATGTGCATGATCCTGCGATCGTGTCACCCCACCAAGTCCCTTATGACAGTCAAAGCCTGATATATCGATTTGTCACCCTGAAAAGCCCTAAGTTTATATAAATAAAATAACCACCCGCGCAGTCATGTTTCATGCATGTGGAGTTTACATATTGAAAAAAAAACAAAAATTGTTTTGAACAGCACTTGTCTTGTGTGAAACCTCAGGGCATGCTGTGAACACAATCATTGTGGATATCCATTTTGCCTGGTTGGTGCTTGAAATCACCATTTGAAGATATCTCCATCATGTCGCACAGTGTGTCGCAACTTAACATCCACACTAAGCCCTGAGGTCTTTTGATGGATCATCCAAGTGGCTGAATGTAACTGGCCGCCGTGCAACCACAACGGAATGATCCTCCCACTTCAAAAGCTCACTCCTCCAGTCCGGTGAAGCGAATGGACCCATCGCTGAAGACCTGTCAGCAAAGAAGCTTGGCCATGGGGGTTATGGGAATATATGGGGGGTTCTTAAAATGGGAGACCCCCAAAATCATAGGTTTGAATACTAAAATGGTCTGACTTTGGATGATTTGGGGGTACCACGATTTCAGGAAACCTCCATATATGGTGGTATATACGGTATAGGTTTCATACCCTTACTTTACCAACAAGAGTCCATACTCAAAAAAATGACCCTCTGTCGCTTGGCGCTAGATCGAGGCAAATCCCAAAAGTGAAAAAGACGGAAGGGCAAACCGCCGCACTTGCAAGGGTAACAATACTTTATCAAGTTTGGTCCAGTGAGGCTGAAAATATGAACAAAACAAGCAACACATCGGTCCAAAGTAGTGAACTTGGAACTGGACAGTATCTACCAACTGGTCTGTATTTCGATGTGGCCAAGCAACCATAAGTAACTACCCGCTTTGTTGCCCAGAACTGAAACAGGCTTATGGATCGCTTTGAAAACTATCTATTTTTCCACACACGTCTGCTTGGTTGAGCAAGGCTGCAACAGAAAGCGCGAATCGGACACGGATAACGCGCAAACTATCGAAGTTGAACTGGTCAATCCAACGTGGCCATGGAAGATCCCCTATAAATGACGATTTAGATGGATAAAACATGATAAAACATCTATAAACGGATGATGTTTGTCACGTTTGTTTGCCAGATAGGGGAACTCTACTGCTTCGGAGTAGCCTTCACCAACCCTTCACCGCCTGAATCACTTGCCCATCGGCGGCATACGACAGCATGGCCCCCAGGGCGGGCAGGGGGTGCCTGAGTGACCAGAGTTCAAGAGAAATGGCTGGGTTCTTATTGTGATTAATTACTATTGTTTTTATATTCTGCTATATATTATGCATTTGTTAAATATAAATCAGATCAAGGCAAGTTGTACAGGACCCCCTATCTTTGATGGGCAAAAACATGGTTTCTTGTAGATTTCCCCCCAAAACTATAGTATCAATTAGTTTTCTATCTTTCTGGGATACTACATGATACTACTACTCTCAAACAATTCCACCGTTTGGGCGCCCAATAATTTTGTTTAAAACTCTTCAACCATCCAGATGATGGAGTTCCAATCATGTTGTATCCCCTAGACCTACAGTAGGACCTAGACCCATAATTCCTCACCTCATCTTTTGGATCACTTTTATTTCCCCATCGTTTCAGGAGATATTAATCCCTCAAAGTAAATCTGCAAATGTCCACTCCTTAAAGGGGCATCTGGATGTAGAAGATTCTCAGCTACTGCCCATGTCATCACTAGCGGCGGTTCAATGTTCTCTGTTTCGAGTGCCGGGTAGTGTGCAATTCTTGGCTTTAGATCCAACGAAACTCATTGCGGAAGCTTCTATCACTGCATGTGCGGCTTTCACATTATTTTGTTTTCATTTGTTTTCCATGTTTTATGTTGCTTGCATCCTTTTCAGCGATTATCACGTCTTTTGTGACTGGAAGTGCAACAACCTTGTTTTCTGGAGCATTTGGGAGTGCGAAGACAACAAGTCAATGGCCAATGCCCTTGGACTTTTTCTTCTTAATCGTTCGCGCAGTCGTTTGAACAGTTGTCACAAATTGTGGACAGATCCGCCAATGTCTTTGAAGCTTGGAAATTGCCAGGACGGAATGGATGTCATCAGTTTGGCATTGGTGCAACCTCTGAAAATATTGACATTTCGTGGGACATCATGAGCGTAGCAGATTATCCGCGTAGAATGTCAAGAGCGTAGCACATCATATTATAGTGCAGCATTCACTGACGTGTGCAATATGGGTTTGCCCCCAAATCCGTTGATTACTCAGCACCAAAGCAGCCATGTAGGGGATAGCAGTACACCCACCCAACCCTATCATCGTGATGTCGGCCCGAGGTCCCCACCCTGCTTGACCTGTCTCCAGCAGTCCTGTTGTTTGTCACACCAAACATAAAAACAAAAACAAACAATGATGATTTGGTTGGTAAACTAATGGGGCATTGGAGAAACATGGCAGGTATGCCAAAGAAAACATATGAACATAGGGACATCACCAGCCTTCCCATGGTATACACCTTTTTTGGGGTTTTCACGGAGAAGACATGGTCCCATGTAAGCTGCTACCTCCATGATGCACAAGCGTGTCTGGCATGGATTTCAAACCATGCCTAGCGTCAACATACATCTGAGAAAAATAACATATGTTGCATAAGTCACAAAATTGTCTGTTTCGAGTTTTTGCGATCTTCTCCCAACTTGAATTATTTTACACAATTCGACAATTCATCATTTCTGGTGAGGATTGTGTGAGACGGCAAAAAAATGCTTAAACGCAATCCACGCAAAAACATGTGGGTAAGGGGAATGCAGGAAACCCTTTCTGCGCGCCCGTTCGGTTGGAAGCTGTCATACCCTCCTGTAATTTTGAATGTAATTTGAATCCGTTCGGTTCCATTCCTACAATTCATATGTACTCATTTTCATGATCTACCCCCCGGAACAGGATTTCCAACTTGCCATGCGTATTCGAACCGGGGGATAACCTCTCAATTGCAAACCACTTAGCAATTCTTGGGTATGGTTCTTCTTGTGAGAATCTCCCAACGGTCCTTTGGCACCCTCGTGGTGCAAACGACTGGTCACACGTGCGCCATTGGGCAGGGCAAGCCAAAAGGTGCCTCGGCAGGGTCGAGATGTTGTTTTTTTTTTTAATGGTATACACGTATATAATCACACACAGGTATGTATATATATATGTATATGTATATGTATATATGTTCCATACATACATATGTATATATATATATATATATATATATTCTATATAAATATATATATACACACTATATAGTTACACAGGTTAATCTACGAATTTGAACCTCGATGGCTACAAAACCAGATTCAAAGTCATGAGACTGTTTGGTTTCATCAACAATGAGGCCGCACTCAATTTGTTGCTGTCCTGGAGGACCTGTTGTTCACACACATCAGGAAAAATCATGTTTTTTTTTAAAAAAAAAAAATGTACCTGTTGGTACCCATTGTGGTACCTTGCCACCGTATATATTAAAACCTACTAGAATCGAACATCACCAATAATTTGACCAAGACATGGTTGATTTCATGATAAAAATTTGCTGGAATAGATTCTTGTGTTGTTCACTGCCGCTTCCAAATACCAAGCTGGCCACCAGCAACAACTCTCTCGTGCGGATTTGTCCGAAAATCGAGAACAGCACAACTAATTTGTTGATTAATTATTATTGTCCCAACTAATGCGGTCATTTCGGGGGGTATACCCGATTTTCAGACAAACCCTTGATTTTTTTGGTGGGATGAAGCATACGTGACACTATTACCGCGTGTTTTCTTGGCATTTAGTGAGAAAAACTGTTCCTTCAGTCTGTTGTTTCTTCTCCCATAAGCGGCACCAACTCCATCATCCAATGAGCTGTCGTTTTTTTCTCAAGGCGTATATCTGGGTTGTAAACACCTAGAGCACCCTCAGGCTAGAATTTGAGCCTGAATGTGTTTAGACATTTTTTCGGCCTGACCCTGGAAGTCTTGCCTGCCTCATCCTACCTCTAAATTTTCGCCTGGGAAGGTTTTCTACAATTTTGCTCAAGATTGAATTTCAAGCCTGAATGGATAATCTCGCTTGAATTGATGTTCAAGCAAAAAAAACAGCCCGGGTCCCAAAAAGGCTACTAGTTGGTTTCAGCACCAGATTTCAGTCTGTTGGAGGCTGCAGGTATGATCATGATCAATAATATGAACAAGGTATATAGCATTATCTAGCCGGGGATTATATCCGGGGCCCACCCACCAAATCGCCACCACAGGTTCTGAACCTTCTGAACCTAGGATTCGGGACCCAAGTTTGCATCTGGGAACAGTGGAGATGGAGCCTCCAAAGAACCTGGCCATTTGCATCGAGCTGGGCCTATGTCATGGATGTACTGTTTTCTCAGGACCCAGAAACTGGCTGCTTGCCCAGAACCAAGAATCCATAGAGGTAGGCTCCAAAATTAGCTACTCATACATGCTCAATCCTACCAAGAACCTTTTTAGTTTGATAAGTAGCGCGATTGCAGCAAACAACTACATGTGCAGTGGACTTACTACGTATGTAACTAGAATGATCTCAAAGTTGTCGTTTTCGAACTGGTGGACAGGTCCTCCAAGAAGGCACACTACCTGCACCATACTCAATGCGCTTCAACAATGCAACATTCCTTACAATATGTGGCATTCGTGAAGTATCATCATCGTCGTTCCTAGCTTAGGCACAATCCGTCATCACAAGTTGCACTTTCCCATGAAAACTAAACAGTATTCCTTTCAATAACTAATACCATTTATGGAGTATCCATGCAAATCACTCATGTGATTTTCCCTGTTCTTTTAAATAAGTAAAGCCGTCCTTTCAAAATACTCAGTCTTCCTTGCATATATAGTACTGTATCCTCTTTGGGAAGGAATTAAATATGCTTGCATAAAACCCAGAATGCGTGTAACACACGATATTCCTGTAGAAAAAAAACGCGTTCCTTACAGAGAGGTACAAGTAGAATGCCCATTGAATAAACAACATCTTTCATTCACACGCGGCATTCTTTCTTCCAAACCAGTACAGATGTGCCACCGTGCGCAAATGTATCATTCCTGGAAAAAGGAAAGTAGAACACATGCTCTTTTGCTTGAGAAACAGTTCACTTCTTCAACATGAATTACACATCTCCAAAGGAAGACTGCATGTTTGTCATGGAAACAGTCTTGAAAGAATAATTGCAGGTTTCCTATGGGGATTACCTGCAAATCATCCATTTTAGATGTGGATTTTCCATCCAGCTAAGGAGTCATGGGCTAAAGGCGGAGATATACCCGAGGTCGACTAAAATTGCATACAACATAGACATGGAGACATATATATATACACATACATAAATCATAATATATATATATAAACACAATATGCATGGTTTCTTAGGAAATCTGCAAGGGTGCACGTTCCACATGTTCGTATATTTCTGTTATAGCATGTGTATCTTACATATTCCACAGAAACACCACAGAGCCAACATCACAAGGTCTGGAAGGGCGGTCACCGAGTTATTGCTAGCACTCCACTGTATGTTGAGTAAAGGATATGATTCTATTTCATCCATGGAACATGTTTGACCAAAGCCTTTAACCTGCATCATTTGGTATCCATTCCTAGGGTTTCCAATACTGAATCAATACTGAAACAGGACGTGTCCTGTCGAGGGAACTGTGAAGGATGGATGACTGGATGTCATATTCAACTTGCACCCACCTCGCAGTCTTTATAACTTTATAGTTGGACTTGGAATCCTCAGTCACTTGGTATTACTGATATGAGTGTGCTTAGAGATGAACAACTTAGGTTGAGCTATGTTGGTCTTATTGGTTGAATGAACTTCTCATCCTACAATGGTGAAACCACAATTTCATGTGCCAAGTACCACATTCGCATCCCTACGATGATCCATGGACAAAACCTCTTTGGCCCTGAGATTTCATGGTTAAACCATGAGACAACAACCCACCAAAAAAACACCAAAAATGCATACGGAAGAAGTTGGACATGTGGAAATGATAGGGGGGAAACCGCTGGATAACATCATCTGAGCACCTGGAAACACCATATTCGGTCGCGCCTGGGTCAGCATCCTCAGTACGCCTAGGGGGTCAAACTTGGGCACCCATTGGGGTGTTTTGCTATCATGCATATGTAATTGAACGCCTGGTGTAATGAACAATTATGTTGAAACTAAAACACATGTCATGGATATAGTTCAGCAAATTGATCACCAAAGCCAACTGTAGCTTCATGAGCAATATGTCTTCAGCTCAGCATGGCGTTGTGAGTTGAACAACACTCTTTTGTTGGATTGCTAGGTGGTCAAGATTTACCTCCCAGTTTTGGGGTAGTAGTACTGTTCTCACATGTTATAATCCTATCTGATCTAATCTAATCCAATCCAATCTATCTATCCATACATATATATGTATCGTATACATATTTCATCTGGTAGCCCGCTATGGTTGAGCGAGTAATCCATTTCAATGTGAGGAGATTCACCATGGACAATGATGCACTGGTGAACCACCCATCGCAAGAGCAAGCTTCCCACTTTATTGCATAAACTACTGTATCCACTGTATATATATATATTATATAATTATATATATATATATAATTACATATATTTAATTATATATATATTTTTTTAAAAAAAATATGTATACATTTAAATATATGTATATATTTAAATATATGTATACTTAACGCATATGCTTTTAGATGTATGGTCCCGGCCGGCGGCTGGCAACCCCCCCGTCCCCGCCCATGGTATCCCCCCATACCCCCCCTTGCTGGTGGCCTGGCCATATACTACCATCCATGTGCTATACTTACACGCTGGCCTCATGCTACCTATACACTATCCACATGATACCTCCATGCCCTGTTCAGGGTTCACTGCCTATATGCCCATACAACCCATACGATCTATTTACAACCTATTACTGCCCATACAGTATTTTTATAGTAGCCATGTATTGGCATATGCTATACATACATACTAGCCATGTACTACTACATACACTATCTACATGATACCTCTATGACACCCATCCCACACGGGGGTGTGGACGTGTATAGAATTTGAGATCTTGACAGTTGCTAGTATATATGAGCAGTAATACGCTGTAAATAAATTGTATCTGCAAAATTTACTTTAAATTCAAAACGGTTTCCTCGTCTTAAATCTACTTTTCCCCTCTGATTAAATCTTCAGTCCTCGCCTCGTTACATTCAAAACGGATTTCAGCCCTCGTCCCAT
>Ga0126342_10010380_pt1 | contig 16659 bp, 12 predicted proteins | sample Cyp1metagenome_FD_92528 | JGI IMG/M metagenome (GOLD analysis project Ga0126342, IMG submission 92528) | Coral microbial communities from Lord Howe Island, Old Settlement Bay, Australia - Cyphastrea 1 metagenome | ecosystem: Host-associated > Invertebrates > Cnidaria > Coral ... | reverse complement strand
TCCGATAGACGTCTTGGGCACAAGTAAAAACAGGGTAGCCTGTGCTTCGACCGCGCTTCGTGCGGTGTTTGCCATGTTCTAATCAAATCCATCGACTCTGCATTTCATCCATTTTGTGCTACAATCCCAAAAATGATCACCGAAGGTCAGCCATGGATCCATCCTATGGAACCCCTGGGACACCGCACTCAGAGGCCGGGGTCGTGAAACACCACGGACTGGCTTGGGGTTGTCAAAAACGGAGAAGATCCACAACTTCTTGGCCTTGGCCATTTTTTTGAGGGAAATGCAATGAAATGCATGGAAATGAGATGAAATGAGATAAATAATGAGATGAAATAAGGATCTTTTTTTCTGTAGAAAACAGAGAATTTGGCACATCACTGGCACCAGTTTTCTTCATTTTGGAGGCATATCCAGAGCTGTCAGAGGGTCCTCCTTCGGCCCTGTACTACCAGGCAGGTTTTGGGAAATCTGGAGATCGAAATATCTGGCATCTTGGAGAGAAATGTTCAGGAAATCCTTTCTATGGGATTGCACAGAAGGTAAGTATTTGAAAAAGGGTGAAGATTATGATCACATTCTACTTGGTCGAATCATTTGAATGGTAACCCAAATTTACTGGGGTGATCAACTATATCAGCCCTAAAATTTTTGAATGGTTCCAATCCAAAATGATCCTCCGAAAAAGTACCACATCAGCGAAATGGTCGCAGGCCCCACCTGTGCCAGACCCCAACGCGGCTCTGGGTTATGGCTCCGGATTCCCAGAGGGTTCGTCGACATCAAGAACTTGGATGAGTGATGAATGAAAGAGGTGTGTCTTACTCCACAGCAAAAATCTGCGCCGCACAATTTGTGCGGCGCTGAGGTGTGCCGCCTTATTCCTACCCACCTGCGGGTGCCACGCAGCCACCTTATCCTTATCCGCCGGTAGCTCGGGAGTCTCTGCTCGGCCAAAGTTGTGCAAAATTGTTCCCCCTCGAGGTCGCCGCAGTCTCCGTATGGCTACCCACCATACAATCCATATGGATACGGACCGGGGGGACCGGCTGGGGCTGGGGGGACGAAAAACCACTTGTTCTCGTTTTCTGTTGCGAATCAGGACACGGTGCGACTCCGTACGGGCAGCCGGGCTATACACCGCCCTATGGTGGCAACCCCTACGCGCAGTATGGGTTTGGACTCCCAGAGGGGTTTTCAGCAAGGCTAGAAACTTGTTGGTAGAAAGAAGGGCTTGAAATGATGAAATGACTCTTGACTGCTTCACCAGAACTTTTTGAAAGCATGTGAAGGGAAGCTGGAGAGTTGCATTTCGCATGATGTGCCCATGAATCAAGGGTGGATCATGGTGGATGTTCATTGAGGATTGCCATGTAATGGATGATAAAGATCCCGCAGAACAGTCTCTGAGGGGTAGTTCCTGTATCAAATCCCACTTTTGCTGATTGAATCCCCATGTATGTTGGCAGTATTTGACCATTTTTTAGACGCTGCTCAACTAATGTCCAGGACGTATCCGAATGGTGCCCGGATCTCAGCAGCCATGCTTTTTTTGGGCTTGACATTTAAGGAACTGGCTCTGGGCCAAAATTTAGGACTTGGCAAACCACTGACAGACTGGTCTTTTTGGTCATCATCATGTTTCTGGATACAATTCGCAGTCATCCGGGAGATGTGTTGCCCATGTATCACTGAGTCTACTGCTAAGCACCGGGAGATTGGATAATTTTAGACATCCAACTTCAGGCGTTTATTGTGGAATCATTCCCCAATATCAGAAACTAAGTGGCATCCCCAAAATCGTGGATTGAACCAAAAGAAGTTTTAAGCAAACAAAGATCTTCTCAGAAAAAAGATGGATAGAGTATCTTATGCTAAAGATGGATGTCTCTTGTTTGGTGAAATCAGTTAATGTGGGTAAAACAATGCCATTTGCACCATCCCCCAGTCATCACCATTTTTATAAGTGGTATAAACCATTCCAAATTGGTGGTTTATGACATTGTTTTAACCACATTATGTCATATCCAATTACTATTTGGTTTATTAACCACTATTAACCACTATTAACCACTATTAATTCTTCTACTGTTATAACTTATAACCATCTTGTATATCTTGTTTAGTTTTTCTCATCAAATGATCAGAGGCGGCCTATCCCGGCTCCGACGTGGGTGCGGCCACCCCTGGGGGTGCCACCGTGGCCACATCCGAAGCGGCGACGGCAGAGGAGAAGGTGCCGATGGACACCTGGGAATCTGGGTAGAATTCATGGTTTTTCCATTATTTTCATGGGTTTTTCATCATTTTAAGTTGGGATCCAGTTTCCTTATGCCACACATGTCTAGCTTATTTCAAGAGGCAACCAGAATTGGTCAACCAAAATTCGGGACAAACAAAAATAGGGGTTTGATGTTGTATTCTGAATAAACTCTGGCGACCTGTCAGCAACCAAGCACCATACATGATGGTCACTGAAAGCAAATATGCTAAAGTTGGCTTGAGTGCATTGTTGTAATTTGCCGAGATAAATGGTGAATGGTTTAAAGTTTAAATGTCAGACACATTGCATGATAAATGGATGGATTGAATAGTATGTGATCGTTTACTGCAATGCCAACTACGGGTCCAACCTGGGAAGGAACCATGATAACATCCATTGCATACCCTGTATTTCTAGATGTGCATAAAAACTCTCGTCTTGTGCACTAGGGTCAGATTGCCACCCTCTGACGACCCAGGCAGCAGCATTTGCGGATACCGCAGCCACTGCCTCGCAGGCACGGCAGGTTCCCGTCGAAGGGTAGGCGCTACTGGTATTAGTTCTCATGAAACCTTTGAAAGATATTGATTGGTACTACTTATCGACAGCCAGCCGTTCCTACTATGCCTCAGGTCGATGAAACACCAGCGACAGTTGCTCAAACCAATGGCGAAGAAAAGGCTGCAGCCACTGCAGCTGCAGCCACTGCAGCTGCAGCCACTGTGTCTGCGGCTGCGACCCTTGCAGCCGCTGCAAGCACAGGACCAGCAGTAACTGACGCAGCCACGCCAGCGGCCACCCCAGCTGCGACCCCAGCCGCCGCACCAGCAGCTGCCACGGCAGCCACGGGCCCAGAGGCAGCGACCGCCGGGGCTGCACCAGCCACACCTGCCACACCAGCCACACCTGGCAGCACTGCGCCCAGCACCGGAGGAGCACCGGTTGGGAACTCGGCTCGCAGCAGATGAGGTGTGACCGGTTTCGAATGAATGCTCTTCATTTTCATGATGCTGGTGGTGGTGATGATGATGATTTTGATGACGACGACAATGCGATTTTTTTTCTGGATGGGTTGAAATCACCCACCAGCGGAAGACATGGCATCCTTAGCTTCAGAACATCTTTTGATGCTCCCAGGTCAAAGAGTTCCAGCCTCCCACGGGGCCTGGATTGTTTCTTGGCAATGTGATGGATCACTTCCCTCCTGAAAACTGACATGGAACCCCAAAAATTCTGGGAAAACAGAACTGTTGCATTGCTGTGGCTGTGCAATGTGGCAATGTCCCCAGCAAGGGTCTAAAGCTGGTCGGTGCTCATTTCCTCGTGCAGCCAGCATTTCAGGTTGCACATCACCATCCACGACTGGGAGCCGGACCAGTGAGAGATCCCGGATCGGCCAGTCATGATAAGTCATGATAAGTCATGATAAGTCATGGGAATACCCCAAATCATCCAAGTCATGGATGACCATGATTTAGCATTGAGTATTGAAGCCCGCAGTAACTTGGGGGATCCACATTTTAAGAAACCTCCATTTCGATATTTGAGCAGTTTTTGAAAGAAAGATATGAACTGTTGGGGCTTAAATGCTCACTGCACTATGACAGCAAGCAGAGTTTCATCTTGCCATTCGTCACAAGGAGATCCTTTCAGGGGTGCGTAGATTCCCAAAAGCTGGTCACAGTTTTAGTGGAATCACTGGTGTTGAGCAATACAGATCTCTTTTGAGGGATCAATCACGTTGCTTCAAAAGTCGTGGGTAGATTCTTCGGTCCACGCATTCAGACCAACCACACTTCGCATTTTTTCTGGCCAGAGCTGCAGAATTTGGTCATTCTTCTCTCAAGCCATGAACTTATAATCTTGGTCGAGAAAGGAAAAAGTATCTTTCATTGGTCAAGTCAGCTAAGATCAGCTAAGTCAGTTATATAAGTTAATTAAGTCGTTCAAACCCTGTTGGGAATTAAAGCCATTCAAAAAAACATATTCATGGGCTGGGACCATGAATGACCCAGCGTTCTGAGGCCTGGACAACTTTATGTGGCGAAGGCGGTAGATCTGGGGTGGGTATGGTTTGTTGTTGTTGTTGTTGTTGTCGTTGTTGTCTAAAAGATGGCAAGTCTAGAGTCTCTAGAGTCTCTAGAGCTAAAGGTGCTTGGATTGTATTTTTTGATCTGGAAAATGGATGAAAATGGCACACCTCTGCAGGGCACTTTGGTGAACATCTCCTACCGAGCTGCTCATGGTTGGGTCTATGCAGGCCCCGTGGCCCCTTTTTGCTCGATGGGGATGGGCCGGTATATCAAGCCTGGGACCTTGTTCAAGACCAACACTATCAAGTCAGTTATACTAGTTATAGTTATAGCTATATCATCCAGAAACTGTATATTACCTGAGGGTATCCAGTGATATTCACTGGTAATATGCGTATCATTGGATATCACTATCCACTAATAGCACCAGAGGGTCTCAAAAAATAGCTGTTGCATCTGTTGCTCATGGATGTTCTTGTCATTCCGATTGGTGGGGTAGCCGTCCACTTTGTTTTTCACTCACTGTACCACCGTTTTGATCCACATCGGGGATCCCACATCGGGGCACCCTTGGTGAAAACCTGTTGGTGAAAATGTGCACCGAGTTGGTGAACATCTCAAGTGGTTCACAGTTCCAACTTCATGTGGGGCTGGTTCTGAGCGAATCCCCTGTTGATTCTATTTAGGATCAGCTCATCTCAGATTTTTGTTGACTTTCTCTTGATTCTCCAAAACTCCTAACCCTGATGGAAATCGGCTACCCGGCTACCCCAAGATCACATGGCTGCTCATCATTTGAGCAGTGTTCAAAACCCTGGTTGGTTGATGATTATATATATGGAATTGTACTACGCAATACCGGAATCCCTACGAACCAACCAGGATTAAATGGAATGACAGAGGAATTTTGAACACTGCTCATTTTCTGCCTTTAAAAAAAGCCAAGTTCTCGGACCTCGCCCAGGTACCGTGCAAGGTTTAAAGACCGGAAGTGAAGCATTAGCCACAGCCACCGAGGGGTGGATCCCACAGGTGCTTCATTTTGTGGGTGTTTGATATACAAACAGGCGATGTTTTAACAAAGCCTTTTGGGGCTTCAATTACCCTCTGGTAATGACTAACATAGCTATTGAAAATGGCCATAGAAATAGTTGATTTACCCATTAAAAATGGTGATTTTCCACAGTTATGTTAGTTTACCAGAGGGTAGTGGATATGAGAGTGGCGGCTTTCCACTTCCACATGAAATTTTGAGTTTCGACCTGTTGCAACCGCATCTGCAGGCAGTGGTGAAGCGAGTTAGTCTTTGCCGAGTAGCTGTGGATTGGCCTGCAGAAGGGCAGGCCGCCTGAGCGATTTCTTGGAGACCTTGGTTGACTGGTTAACAGGGAATACCTGGGTTAGTGGGGATGATTATAACATATAATCCCATAGTATTGAAACGCTGGGTTATGTTGGGTCCGCTGCATGCCTTTTTGAGGAGTGGGCGAGGGTATTCGAAGGATATCTTGTGCATAGAAAACCATTTGGCTATGGCTTTCTGGCGATTGCGGACATAGAAAACCCATCGTTGCATCAGTTGGCTCCTGCCCGACCAGGCAACGCTAGGGGTCAGCAAGGGCGAAGTCATCGCGGTTTCAAAGGAGGCGCCTTTGGAAGCGACCAGCGGATGGGAGAATTTCTCGGTGATTTCCCAACTTTTTTCCGGGAGCAAGTTGTGAATTTTGCCCGACTTCATGGAATGCTGGGGTTCCTGAAACATTCACTGTACCATTGGGTAGGAGCAAACCATTCACTGTCTCTGGAGGATCTCAACTATATTAGGGGGTTTTCATTTATAGTAACATAGTGTTTTTGGTCTTTATAGATCTTTATAGTAACGTATGGAGGTTTCATGAAATAGGGATTTTTCATAGGGTACCCCTAAAAATCATCCATTTATAGATGGATTTTCCATGACCATCCATCCATCGGGGATCCGAGGCGGAACGTGGCTGGGTCTACGGCGAGTCAGGGCCCCAAAGTTGAGAGGGACCGCAGCAGATTTGCGAGTCGGATGTTTCGGATGAACCGTCCGACTTAAAGGTTATCTACTAGAAAGGTTATCTAATATAAAGGATATATATATATACGTAATGATCTAATTTTGAACCATACCCATATAAATGGTGGAGTCAAGTAGATAACTCAGATAGTCAGATGGTGAAATTCCACTTGGGTTCGGTTCAAGATTTGCGGCTTTGAGTTGGGCGTTTTGCAAATACAGGGACACATGTGCTATGGTCAAAACATGGTATCAACGTCGGTAAGAGGCCGTGTCGGAGATGACATCAACCAATGTCCAAGACTGTGACAATTTGCAGGTTTCCATTTCTCTTCATCAATTTTCTGGTTGATTTTCTATGGAAGGGTCACATCAAAATTGCAAAATCGAGTGTTTTACTACAACAAAACTGTTATTTCGTGTGCCCCTTCTTGCAAAGGTGTCCCAGTTTCTCTTTTTTCTTCAAGCACAAAGTTTGCCACGTTTGTTGAGGACCTTGCCTGTGAGGGTTTGCGCCACACAGCAGCATACATGTACTTCCAAAGTTTTGGAAAGTCTTGTCTGCAGTCTTTGTGTGTGCAACTGCCTTAGAATTGGATTTTTTTAACCAATCCCATTGTCTGTCCAAAGCCAAAGCCTGTGTTCTGGTCAAAAACGAAAACTTAGCAGTGGACTTTCTTCCCAAGTGCATGACGTATGTGTGGAAGTGCAAGAGAACGTACAGCAGCGTAGCATGAAAAATGTGTGGAAGTGCAAGAGAACGTTATTACCCCACCCCACCCCACGCACCAAAAAAAACATCAACACGCCCATGGCTTCTTTTGGGCGTTGACACCCCAAAAATGGGTTAGTCTCCCCAATTGGGAGATGGTCATACCACCATTCATGGGCATTTATTAAACCTATTGGAAAGAATTCATTCTGGGATGGATGACCATACCTTATTAATCCCACATGGCTTTCGCGACGATTTTAATCCAAGTGGGGATAGTTTGGGTCCAGTGGAAACAGATTCCTGTCCGAATCATTGAACCTCAAGAGCGAACGCTTTGCCGTTTGCCACTTAAAAGTGGCCAACTTTTTGTGGCCAAACTGTGGTCACATTGTGGAAGCATAGCTATGATAGCCGCATTGATATCACGAGCCGCTCTTTGCTTCTGCCGGTGGTTCTGTCGTTTTGACCCATACCCACAGAATTCATTTGGGCACTAAAAATCCAAATTAAAATGGGACTTTCATTGCAGCAAGTACGGGGTCAATATGATTGGTAAGTCCCTCAACCAACATAGTCCCTTCAACACTGGAAAAACAATGATTATGCAATACGTTTCATATCATTTATTTAAAGTTCAAACCCCACATTTCCATTTTGGTTGACTTACACAATCCATTCCCTCAAAATATTACCCGGTTACCCTCAAAGGCGCCTTGCTGACCGAGCCTCGGACAAGCTGGGCGACGGCTGGCTACCCAAGAAGGCGAGAGCAATGCTGACTCTTTGGTCATTTGTTGCATGTGGAAGAACTAGTGGTCCAGCTAGTGAAGAGATCCCTACCGAAGTTTGAAAGATATGGTGAGTTTATGTGATTTTCCAGTTCCCAATCTGTTATGAAAAATATATTATAACATATATATACATATTATTTTGTCATGGGTAACATGAGACAGCTGGTTGGTGGTGCCATTCACATTTTTCTTTCTTTGTTGCCACCCTCAAGATGGGATGGCTCAATTACCAACCAGCTATGTTTTCTTGGAAATTTGCACAGTATTGCTCAGGGGTATCAACTTGTCATGTCATCTTTTGTCTTATATGAATCATGAAAAACATCAGGGCCCAAACATGTTTAGCCATCCTGAGATTCGCGCTGAGATATTAAACCTCTAAACCTCATTTGTTTGTTTCAGGGCTTCCAGAGCCTTTTGGATGTTGGATCACTGCAATGAAACCTCTGTGGCGTGGCCCCCTTGCAGGTTTTGGAATACCTCCGGACATAGGCGTCGGCCGTGTCGAGGGCTTGAGCCGCCTCATAGAAACAGTTTTGTGAGCCGGCGATGTAGATAGGAGTCGGGCAGAGGTAGGACGCAAGTTAGGTCTGTGATCCAGTCAGTTGGGGATTTCCTGTCGCATGGAGACGACTGAAAGATTGGGGACCCGAAAAGGCAGCAAAGGGATTCTTTTTTTGTTGGTAGCAACAACAATGGTTGGGAAATGGGGGGAGACCCTCCTTTCTCCCATGCAGAAAAACATCCCAGGCGAAACAATTTTGATGGGAACATCCAATTTTTGTTGCTTTGTAGTGTATACCCTCTTGTAAACGAACATTGTAACATAGCTGTGGAAAAGTCATAATTTCATAATTTCATAAATCAGCTTTAAATAGGCAATTTTCCAGAGCTATATCAGATTAGGGGGTAAATCACGAAGACCATTTTTTCTGGTTTTGACTGGTTAAAAATTGCGCCTGCCTCTGTGGCGACATGAACGGGGAGTGGCTGATTCTGCTGCCTTTTGCAGCGACTCAAAGCAACGCTCATGTTGAGAATGGGAATGGCTTGGAATTTCAGAGGAATTAAAAACACCTTTGCTGATTGATTATTATAGGGGGTTATTGACCTACCTAGTTGATTAGTGATTATTAATACCCAGAATGATGGGTGGCTTGAAACGTTTTTCTTCGTGGATTGCTGAGGACCTGTGATTTACCGTTGAATCTTGGGGGATGAAGATCCATTAAAAAGGAGGATGAAAAATGAATCAAGATCCAGAAAAAAGGAAAAGAACCATTTCGGTGTCGAAACTCGCAGATTCTGGTGGTTGACCCAAAAAATAATGTACCGGATTTCCAAATTTTACAAGTTGTAATGAGTCATTTTGCGATACCACAAGCCATCAGCATCCAATTTTCTTGGGACACAATCAAGGCCACATGGTGTAAAAAAAGCACTGCCACCCCTGTGGTTGGCGCCGAACTTGACGGCCGTGTTTGAACGAACTCTGGCGCCGTTTGTGGTCACTGCTACCGAACCCCTCGCCTGGTTCGCTTCTTGCTGTGCAGGAAATGGGCCATGAAAATCCACCAGGTTTAGAGAGCTCTCGGGTAGTTATCAATTGTTTTGAAGGATTGGAGGAACCAGGAAGAACTGGAACAATGGTGGATGGGGGTTCAATTTTCTAACACACCACCGTTTCCAGTTGAGAAGATTCGATCAGTCGGTCCTCAGATGCGAACTGGGATCAATTCGGGCTGACAAGGTTCAGTACTCGTCGCATACCCAGTTGCTTGCTGCGTGATCGCGGCTGGGTACGACTGCACATAGCCAAGCACTGCCGCGCATTTCCTCGAGAGGACTTGACTTCTTCTATGCCCTCACCATTTTGATCTTTCTTGCAGGTTGGTCTTAGGATACACACCCACCCCTCTTTTTGGCGAAATCGTCACTATGCGCCCAGAAGGAGAAAGCGCTCGGACTGGCATGAAGTTGTTCTCTTGAAGTATCAGCAACCAACCGTGGAATCGGTCCGCGCAATTTCAGCTTTGTGGTGAAAAACTTCCGCACACACACAATTGAATGGAGTGAGGAGCGGTTTCCTTTTACCCCCCCCAAGTGCATCTCTTATCAACCCCTGGGAAGATTGAGATATCCGTGTCAAACCATTTCGGACAACTCAATGCCCTGCACAAACGATCAAACAAGTACCCTCTGGTAAGTTAACATAGCTATTGAAAATGGCCATATATATATATAGTTGATTTACCCACTAACAATTGTTATTTTCCATAGTTATGTTAGTTTACCAGAGGCACATTTTTTCCACGTATTTTCGGGACTGTCTTTCCCTGCTGTAGCGATGTCGCTCCAAAAGCTTGGGATTTTTGCAAAGATGCTGACCACATACATTTATGTATATCATATCTGGATATGCTTGTGATGACCATGATGAATGCATCAATTGATATATATATATATATGATATATGTATATACATATATATATATATATGATATGTATATATATGTATATATATATGTATATTATAGAGTAGATGTCCACCAAAAAGACTGCACATAGCTGTGTATATCCAAGATGCCAGCAACACATCTCAACATATCTCAACGGTGTAAGCCACGTGATCTGCAGTCAAATGGAAGGCTTCTCAGGACGACGATTGAGAACCAGCTCACACTTTTTTTAGCGGTTTAAAGATTCACGTGCCCGTATCACGCAGCGGGTTTGAGCTACTAAACCATGGGTCCCCAATGAGTTTTTGATGAAATTTCTCGGGTCTCCGATCTCTTGAGATAGCGCCAGAATCATGTCGCCTACCGCGAGTGCTGATGTCCCTGGCTGTCAGATGCCAAGGGGGCAGCCCATTTCGTTGGGTGTGTGTGTCTCTGTATATGGCTCTATTTGCGGGGTATGCCGTATACCATATACCCCTAAATGGCCATATGAATAGGGGAAATTATGATTGAGCAGTGGATGTCTTGGGGGACCCCATTTTTAGACAAACCCATATCTGTACATCTCTCTCTCTATAATATACACACTGTATACCGCGTTGTGTGTTATTTGTTATGCTTTAACGACTAAACTTTTGAGTCGAATTGAAGTCCACGGAGAAAAGAGGCTGTCAGCTTGGCCGCTTGGCCTTGAGATTCATATCACGAGATGTGATAAAAGCATGTTATGAGATCCGCGAGATCAAGTGAGCTTGCTGAGATCATGATACAACATAACAATAATATACAGTCATACATGAATCACATACATGAATAACAGTCATGATAAACATAACAGTCATAACGATAATACGAATACAAGACTGAACATTGTGTGACAAGGTGCCACCTGGCAACGTACTGCTCTGATGATTGCAGCCAGACATGGCGACTCGGATCATAGAACGATTGGAACACATGGTGTCAGTGCTGCAACACAGGTGCCATGTTCAAAAGATTGGCTTATGATGCGAAGTTGGGGGATGGTTCTCAATGTTCTCCATTTTCATTGGGATCTATAGCCCGGAAAAAAATCCAGGATTCCCAGAATGGGATGAACCCAGGGCAAGACGACGTAGTGATTCGCGCCTTGGAAACTTCGTGCACTCAACCGCAGTTGGACGTCTGGGCATCTCAGATGGGCAGGGCCTGGGTGCTTTGGGGCGATCCCACTGAAAGCTCCCAAAGCTACCTGGCTCTGAACTGTTCAGAGGGACTTCAAATGGCTTTGGCAAATGATTTTGCCGGATAAATCAGGAATTTTGATGAATTTTTTGGGATTTCGGGGGTGAGGCCGGTTACACTGTGACAGGGCATTTGTCCCGCGCTCTGCCACTCATTTGGACCTTTCCCTTCATATATCAAAATTTGAGAACATAAGACGCACACAAAAATGCTATTTTCAGTACTAACCATCTCACTTTTGGGTACCAGAATGTTTGAACCATACCCAAGTAGTAACACATATCCTTGCAGCTTGCAACTGGCTTTGACCTTTCTGCAATTAGGTTGTAGACGAGCAGGGCAACACCGCAGTGATGATCGCGGCACGTGAAGGACATAAGAAGGCCCCTTTGGACATTCTCAGTTGCACCGGGATCGGCAGGGTCTCAGTTACTGATTTTTCGATATTTCCAGTACTCAAATATAATACTGTATACTACAGTAACTAAGCCATTCCACAAAGAATTCGTTTTCCTCAAGCCCATCCGATGTGCGGCCAAGAAGGCCGTAAGCGCCTTCAAGTTTTAAGAGTTTTCATCGCCTTCCTCGCCTTCATCGCCTTCATCGCCTTCATGACCTGGGAACAATACACGCTACTAAGCCATTCCAGTCTGTTTTCGGGCACGAAAAAATGTGACCTGTGCCAATATCCGAAGGTTTCGCGCTGTTTAGCATCAGACTTAAACTTGGTACGGTATTAACCGGTCCATTCTGGCCATTTAAAGGGGCCAGAAAGTGATGATAAACCGTGGGATTTTTGGGTACTAACTTTAACTGTCAAAGATATCTCTCGAGATAGCCGACAGATCATCCCGCCATTTGTGGCAGGTGGTAGAGGCTTTGATCGCAGCAGGTGCAGATCTTTCGATCGAAAACTTGGAAAATCAGACTGCAGCTGACCTGGCGAAGACGGAGCGGTCAGGGGGGGAATAGACTGCCATTTCTTTGTGATTTTGGAATCCTTCTTGGGCTCTGACAAATTGGGGGACCACCTGAAAAGCCTCAGGGTTTCTACTGAAAAAGAGTACATCGAAACCGATCATTCTGACAATAGTTTGATGCAGGAGACTGCTGGACTAACTTAGTGGACTCCTTTGTTTGCTTTCCCCGGTGCCCGTTTGGGATCCCCCACGTAGGAGGAGATCCGTGCGGCAGTCAAGAAGGGCGAAGCGCAGGCGGAGTCGTTGCTGAGGCGGGAGCTGGGTGAACGCTCTGCAATTCTGCAGCCGGAGAAAACCTGAGAACATTATCAAGTGAACTTCAATGTTTTTTTGTGTTGGAGTGAAAAACTGAGAGTTTATTGGTAGTGAGCTCTCCGAAGAGAACGAATGCCGATCCGGTCGATGGAAAACCGGGAGTTCTGGTGTCTGCCCAGGACCATCATGGCCATGGCCAAGAAGGATGAGTCTATCGCAGCCGGTGCCAGTGCTGCTTCGAGCAGCTCCAATGATGGAGGCCGGGTGGATCCGTATTCCAACGTGGTTTGAGGGGTCCCAGGGTCACCTGTTGGATTCCCGTGATTTTTACCCTTCAAGTTTGCCCTTTACTGTCCTTTCAAGCGCCAGTTTGCAGAGGCAAAGTTTTGGGTTCCACTTCTCGTTTCAAAAGAAGCTTACTTTTTCTTCCTCAAATGCCGTAGATTGTGAGAGGCTACACGAGGAACATAGGGAAAACATGTTGCGAAACCAACTAGATTCGCGACCAGAACGGCCGTCTAGTTTCGTTCGATTAATATCAAGAATGTCAGTTTCGCTACAGCAAAACGTTGACTTTCACATGCCCACTTCGAAAAACAGCATTTTGTAATTAGTAATTAGAACAAAATTATAGTACTCTTTTTCTGGAATGCATTGTCTTTGATCTGGAACTCCAAAATGATCAGCTCCTTTTTCCCCTTTTTCAAATCATCTGAACTTTTCTTGAGCGCTTTGCAGAATTCCTGCACAATTCTCCAGTTTTTTTTGCCCCAAGGAGTGGCGACAACTGTGTCCGTACAGCAGCTTCTATTCCATGATGCAATCGTCTGGGAAAACAGCATCAAGAGAGTGTGTCAAGTGTTACTTGAGAAGGTTAAGAGCCTAGCATCAAGAGGCAAGTTACGTGAAGAACGTTGCATCTAGAGCGTTTGGCAAGTTGCGTAAGAGAATTAAGAGAGTAGCATCAAGAGCATCTGGCAAGTTACGCGAGAAAGTTAAAAGCATAGCGTCAAGAGCATCTGGCAAGTTGCGTAAGAAAGTTAAGAGAGTAGCATCAAGAGCATCTGGCAAGTGCGTAAGAAAGTCAAGAGAGTAGCATCAAGAGCATCTGGCAGGTTGCGCGAGAAACTTAAGAGGGTAGCATCAAGAGCATCTGGCAAGTTACGCGAGAAAGTTAAGAGCATAGCGTCAAGAGCATCTGGCAAGTTACGCGGGAAAGTTAAGAGCATAGCGTCAAGAGCATCTGACAAGTTACGCGAGAAAGTTAAGAGTGTAGCGTCAAGAGCATCTGCCAAGTTACGCGAGAAAGTTAAGAACATAGCGTCAAGAGCATCTGGCAAGATACGCGAGAAAGCTAAGAGCATAGCGTCAAGAGCATCTGGCAAGTTATGCAAGAAAGTTAAGAGCATAGCGTCAAGAGCATCTGGCAAGTTACGCGAGAAGGTTAAGAGAGTAGCATCAAGAGCATCTGGCAAGCTACGTGGGAAAGTTAAGAGCGTAGCGTCAAGAGCATCTGGCAAGTTACGCGAGAAAGTTAAGAGCATAGCGTCAAGAGCATCTGGCAAGTTACGCGAGAAAGTTAAGAGAGTAGCATGAAAAGTATCTGGCAAGTTACGCGAGAAAGTTAAGAGAGTAGCATCAAGAGCATCTGGCAAGTTACGCGAGAAAGTTAAGAGAGTAGCATCAAGAGCATCTGGCAAGTTGCGCGAGAAAGTTAAGAGCGTCCCCAGTGTAGCATCAAGAGCGTGTGGCAAGTTACTTTGGGAAATTCAAAGCGTAGAGTCAAGAGCGTCTTGAAAGAATGCAAGGCAAGAGAACATCAATACACCTCTCACCCAACCCCCTCCCATGTGGCCAACGCGGGAATTACCACAATCCCGTCCCGTGCACTTTTTGGCGGTCTGCTCTGTTCGAAAATGCCCCTTTCCCCCCCCCAGCTGAAGCTGTACCAGTCTGACAGATCTGTCCGTATCCCTCGCTGCTAAACTACCACGCCTCGGCACCTTCGGTGCGGGCGGATTTGTTTGTTGCTTTGGGTTTGAAATGCAGCTGGAATTTGCCTGCTGGAATTTGGTTATCCGCCACCAAGCCCATGAATTGAAAATTACTCCCAGCTAGACTCTTTGTTTTTTCTGCAAAATAATCCGGTGACTTTCCCAATTTTCCAACCCAAAACCCATGTAATGAGGTAAACCCAAATAATAAACCATCCCCAAGTGGAGTGTATTGAGTATACCCCCAGTATTCGCAAAATTTGGAAAACCCCAATTGTTCAGATGGTTGCTGGAATGCTCTGCCTTACTACATTCTTCCATGCCATGTTACAGAAGGTGCTGCCCACCAGCCAGGCCTGAAAGCCTTGCAGAGCATGGGCGTCCCCGCCGAACTCCTGGCTTTGGCGGGTGATGACCTGCCGCGCTTCTCCGCTGAGAGCCCCTACTGATGGAGGGCAGAAAAGTTGCCAATTTGGCGGACATTTTTGGTTAAATTTACCTAATTTAACCATCAAAAGATGGAAAATGGAAGGCTCACCACCAAAGATGGGGATGTCATTCTCGGAATCATTCACTGGTGATCTAAGCATCAATAAATTGGGATTTAACCCTCAAACAGTTGAGCCTTAGCCAAGGAAAAAAATCTGCACAGCTATGCCCGCAGATTTTAAGGGGTGAACATTCCATTCACAAGGGTTTTACCATAGCCATTTAGGTGAATTTTTTCAGCAAAAGTTACTAAAAATGGCCGAAACCAAGAGTCTGCGTTTTTTGATTGTATATGCTGAACATGGGGCTCTAGTGAAACCACTGTATAAAACTATCCATTCCTGGGCGTAATAGTTTCGACCCACACCCATTTGGAGATTTGCCAGACCGCCCAAGAGCACAGATTAAACTCGAGTTCACGAAATCATGTTGGACACTGTAACTCAGGTGGTTTCGCCAAAAAGTCAATCTTTGTTTGCAAATTTGAACCCACAAGATTCCAATAGGACACACATTTTCTTGTTTGGAAAATACTTCCCACTTGACATCATGGAGATGATATCGATGGTAAACACGGCAATATATGTCTTGTTGAGAATGATGAACACAGAACTTTGTGATCGTTTACCTGATAGTTGGAGCTGCCTATTTGATGCAGCCTTTGGCTCAGGCATTGCCACCAGTCACATCACATGGTTTTTTGGGCCTCAACAGTTCCAGCAAACCTCCCGGCACCAAGCGGATCCACTCGAAGTTTAGAGGGGTGTCCCCCTGGTGAAGGGGATGTCGACACGGCACTGCCGTGCTTGGTATGTCCCTCCTGCGGAAGGTACGCGGGTACGCGTCGGTTGGAGCCTATCAAAGCTGGGGAGCTTCCCAGGAGATGGGGTTATATAACTTGGGATGGAGGGATATTTATCCACAAAACGATGATGTTTAAATCAACACACAATTTGCAGGATCATTCATGTTGTCAGGTACAGGTCAAAATGATTGCACCAAAATGGATGGTTAATGATGGTTACATATTAGGGTGTCCTATGGTGCCCTAATGGCCCTAATGGCTTGGCCCCGTGGCCCCTAACCATGCTGTGACAGCATCAGATGCCATCAGGTGTTCTAGAGACTGGGCAACACCTGGGAAGCAGGTCATGTCATTTCACTTGTGCCAGGTATGGACTCAAACTTTGAGGCCAGGAAGGGGCGGCGTGGCGGCTGTTATTTGTAAAGGCTGCAGAATCTGCAGAAAATGAATTTTCACTATGCTGCCCCAGTTTTGTCCCAAAAGTGATTGGCTGCGCCAGTGACAGCATTCTCTAGAACCAGTGGAGTTTGTCTGATGATCCTCGCAGCAAATTGTTAAAGTGCAAGTCTTTCGAGATTTTGCAGCTGGCATTCTACGGTGTGCG
>Ga0126342_10010379_pt1 | contig 16659 bp, 19 predicted proteins | sample Cyp1metagenome_FD_92528 | JGI IMG/M metagenome (GOLD analysis project Ga0126342, IMG submission 92528) | Coral microbial communities from Lord Howe Island, Old Settlement Bay, Australia - Cyphastrea 1 metagenome | ecosystem: Host-associated > Invertebrates > Cnidaria > Coral ... | reverse complement strand
GCGACAAATTGACAGCCGTGTACGATAATTACAATTCATCTTTTGCTACGATCGAACGTGTGTAACGACCTGGCGGAAGCCATGAAGGCGTTGGACGGAAAAAAAATATCTCTTCTTATACGTTTCAGATGCTGGCTGGGGGATCCCCGGTTTCCGCATCGAGCTTTTGTTGCTTCTATCACCCAATGTGGCCCTTTGGTGTGTTTTTGTTCGTTTCTGTTTTGTGTTTTTTTTTGGGCCCTTTTTATCCCTTTGTTGGTTTGTGTTGTCTTTGACAGGATTGCCCATTGGACTTTGTAATGGTCCACTACCAACTCTTTTGAGGCTGCTGAATCCTTTGACGGCCTTGCAAGCAATTACAATTCAGCTCGTCTGCTGCGGTTGAACGTTTGTAACGACCTGGCGAAAGCCATGAAGGCGTGGGACGGAAAAAAAAATCTTGTACGTTTAAGATGCCTGTGAATTGATCAGCTGATCACCGGCCGTGATGGTTTTTCGTGTTGTTTTTTGGTGCTTGTGTGTTTGGTGTGTTGTTTTTCTGGTTTTTGTTGTTTGCCCTTTTGTTTTGCATGGTAACAGCTCAATGGATTGCGTGTCGATCCCACTCAATTCGCTTTTGTAGGCATATTGTCGTGCTATGTATTCATTAATTACCTAATTAATTCTATTTTGTAACATGCAATTGAACGTGTTGGACGACCTGGCGGAAGGTATGAAGGCGTTGGACGGAAAAAAAAAATGTAGGCACATTGTCGTCATGATTGATGTTGCCACTGAATAATCCCGTGAGCTCGATATTCCTTACCCCCAGCTTCTTCTTCTGATTCTCCTGCTTTGGGTTCCGGCGCGTTGCACTATCTTTTTTTCTCTTTGTAAATTCCGGGCTTCTACCTGGCTCCCTTTGGACCCTAACTTGTCAATATTGAGGACGCGCGTAGCAAGAGAAATCCGTGTGTGCCCTACTTCCTCAATTATAAATCGACATTGCTTAGCATCTTCGTCACGATTCTTAGAATGTTTCCATAGCGAAACTTTGTCCCCCTGTTTTACTAGTCCGCTGAGCAATTGCTCCACTATTTGAAGATATGCAGCCCGCAGGTATTGGATACTGGCAATTTCAGATTTTGCATCTTCCAATGAAAGGATACTTGTACCGAACTCTGCCACCCAAGGATGCAATAAAGTAGTAAGAAGCGGCCGCAAGATTGAGCAAAATGAGTTTCCAAAACCAGGGCCTCAAAATAGGTAGTTTTGCGGTAACATACGGGCGTACCCCTATAGTAGCAAGCATGCTGTTGATTTTCCCATGCATGAGACTTGACTATGTATCTTCTGCAAATAAAATATGTCGTGACTATATTTGGTCTGTGAATATATTTATGCTGTCTGTTTGAGCAATTTTGCCCGCCTAAATTTCCCCTTCCTTTTTTGGTTGAAGTTGTTGGTTTATTGCAATTGAATAAGATCGTCCAGCAGACCGCTGAATGAAAATCATCTCTACACGTCCTTGTTTGCGTCTCCATACAAATTTGGGTCCCCGGATTGCATTTTGGGGTCCTGATTTGGGTTATATTTTGGTCCTTGTTTTGCGTTCCATTTTTGGACCCCGTTTTGGGGCCCTTGATTTTGTTTGTAGTTGTAGGGGTCCAAAACGGTGTCCAAAAATGGAACCCGAAATAAGGACCAAAATATAACCCAAATCAGGACCCCAAAATGCAATCCGGGGCCCCAAATTTGTACTGAGACGCGAACAAGGTTTACATGATCTTCATTCAGCGGTCTGCTGGACGATCGGATGCAATTGTGCAACAAACTAACAACTTCAAGGGCAAAATTGCTCAAACACAGAGCATGAATATATTCGCAGACCAAATGTAATTAAGACATATTTTACTTGCAGAAAATATATAATTAAATCTCACGCATGGGAAAATCAACAACGTGGTTGCTACTGTACTGTTTGTCCTCTTTAAGCATCGCCTGCTAGGTGGTATCCATTAAGGTTCTATTTGAGGGAACGGTTGGGAAAATCCATGTCTGCCCATTGCTGGTCAATATTGGACTGTGCAAGGTAGACTGCTGGCCTGGCAAAAAAGATGCGGCCAGCGAGGGCAGGCACGTCCAATATGACCGCCTCAAACATATACGAACAGCCAATTCGCCTGTAAGGGCCAACAAGATACTGGTGCAAACTTCCTTTCAGGGCCACGCACGAAGCAAACTGTAATCAATAGGCCAATTAACTGGGCACACTGTGGCATCCTTCCGCCAGCGTTCGGCAGTAATGCCCGTCGCAGAAGAAACGATAACATCAAGAACCGCCCGTGTCCCACCCATTGGATGAAAATTCTTCATCACGGCTGGTTGAATCAGGTTCTTGTCGTGCCCGGTGACTATAGCACTGAAGCTGTTGCGCTGGATGAAATCATTATCAACATCCCATGCAGTGCCGGGAGCACGATTGTCAGCAAATCGGACGGCAAGAAGAAGGCCATCTGATCGACTGGCCCCCTTTTCACCTTCGGCCCCGGTAGGCCTGGAAAGAGCCCCACTACCCACTACGGACACTTTGGATGTAGACATGGCTGACATCTTGGGTGTTATTGCACCGTATGAGACGAGGGGCAATCTGACTAGCCCATCTGGCTGGGAACCAGGCAATAAGTGCTGACACTCGATTGGTAATAATGACCCCTGATGTCTGGCGCATATGGGCGGTCGGGTTCACCATTGTTTTTACCGGCCCGCTCGGGGCTTTGGTTTTTGTTGGAATTTGAATTTTTCCGGGCCGTCCCAGCAGTTTTGCAAGGATAGGCCTCACCCAGTAGGTGGCATACAGCAAGCACTTCGTATGTGGAGTGGTCAGCTGCTTGGCTTGCCTCATAAGGCGACTGATATAGCGAACAAGGTATTCTGCAAGTCGCAACGCTATGCTTCTGGTTACACCTTCAAGGGTGCGGTATATATTCACTTCGTCCCTCCTAAGCCATAACTCAGCCGTAACAAGATATAAGATCTTGGCCATCTTGTCATGGAAGGGCTGGAGCTCAATCGTGATTTTGGCCTGGAACCACAACTCCAGCAGAGCACCGAAATTGACAGGCGTGAAGAAAAGGTCCGAGTTATTCTGGAGCTGCTGCACCATGATATCAAATTTTGCAGAAGCTCCTGTGAATTCCTCTTCGGTTGGATTTTCGAACTCCAGGTTGCGGTGGGTACCAGGGCTCACCGTCGTCCGGATCGATATACGAATTACAATTTGCCTCCACAGAGGAAGCCTCGCCTTCAGAATTTGGCTCAACTACTTCATCACCTGCACCAGCAGGACCCATCACAGGTTGCCCGTGTGGATCAAATTGCAATGCGGGTACATTAAGCAATTTCGGTACTAGTTGGTGGGCATCAAAGAAATCGATGCCATCGATCATTCGGATACGCTCATCAGCCACAGTTCTAGCAAAATCTACCTTCGTGCCTTTGGTGCGGTGTACCAAGATATCTCGTTCACTATGGGAGGCACAGAGCCACAAAGGGGAACGAAATATATCAATAACATATCCATATAATAGAATTATTTTATCAGGATTAGGCGTCGCATTACTCAATTTTGTTTTGAACTCTTAATACATTTTTTTTTTTGGATTCCTTTTCCTTGCCCCCCCAGACTCCTAATGCGGGAACTTTGCGGGTCGGATTATATCTCGCCTGTATTTAAATCGGATAAATCCTTTATTCCCATTTGGGGGAGAATTTCGATGGCATGACTCCAGCAGATTCTGTAAGAAGGCTGGAGATACAAAATTTCGATTTTTCAACACTTTTGTGTCAATTTTGATACCTTTAGTTACGGAGTCTTCTGCCGGAATTGGGCAATATTCCAATATCCGCGACTACTTGGAACGAACTAATGACTCCCCTTTAGAATTTTAGTCCGGTACCTTTCCCAAGTCATTCCCCCAACAAGATTTTCATATTTATACGGTCGCCGCAATGTGAGCCTATTTTTAAGGTTATTGTAATTTTCGAATTTTTGGAATGATTGTTATGATATTATTTGTTTCCTCGGAATTCCTTTTAGTGGTCGACTAATTATCTTGTATTGTCTGTTATTTTCATGTTTTCTAGAATTCAGAAGCAGAGGTTTTACGAATTACAATTCCAAGGAATATAACCATATAAATCTTACAACGAAATATCTCAAATTATGTACATATTTCATCAATAATTTTATTTATTTATATATATATTTACATAAATATATATTAATAATTTTATTTTTTTTTCAAAGATATTTATATATGCAATATATATATATAGAGATAGATAATACTATATTCATTGATGTTTCGTAGTATTTATATTCCGAAAACAATAATTCTAAATATTAGGTTTTCCAAGGAATATAACCTAATAAATCTTGCAATGAAATATCCCAATTTAAACATATATTTTATTCAATATCCTATTTATTTAATTTCCATTTATATATCCATATAAAAATATATATATATATTTATTAATAATTTGATTTTTCCAAAAATATATAGATATCTATATATTTATACATACATATTATTATATTTTTTAGAATTCATATTCGAAAAACAAAAATTCTAAATTTGAGGTTTTCCAAGGAATACGACCACATAAATCTTGCAATGAAATATCCTAAATTATATAGATATTTGACTTAAAATTCTCTTTATTTCCATTTATAGATCCATATATATATACATATATGCATATATACACGCATATATGCACATATATTGATATTTTAAATTTTTTCCTAACGATATATATATATGCAGAATATATATATATAAGTGTATATCGAATATTATTTTGATAATTTCTAGAATTCATATCCAAGAAACAGAGGTTCTAAATAATTGAATTCCCAAGGAATATAATCAAATAAATTTTACAATAAAATATCCCAAATTCTGTAGATATTTCATTAGAAATTTTGTTTATTTGTGGGTGCTGCCAGGGCCCAAATTTTTTTGGTGACTTTTAAAAATATTCTGGCAGGTTTATTTATATCGATTTTTTGCAAGGCCTCTGTCACCTGCTTTCTTGCTTGAACTGCGGCAATGTGGTCCAAAGCAAAGCTTGTTTCTCTTCGGGGCCCGTCATATTTCCAACCTTGGGACCGGCATTGTTCCACAGGCTCGGGGAGCAAGGGTTTCAATGCAGGAATAACCATTCATTCTTGAAAAAAAAAAAGAATATGGGTATGGGACTCCAGCCACACCGAAATAGCAACCAACATTTTATTTTGTGGCAACGCAGCAATTTTTTTGGTGCACTCCAAGGCAACAATAAAATAACGGAATTGAATAACGAAACCTCTATTTATATCTGGTATATGAAAAAAAATGCAAAAAAAATAAAAAAATATTTACCGTGCGCTGCCAAAGGCACAAGTACAAAAAAGAAATGGGGTGCGTTTTTGTGCCCTGAAATTGCGCCGAGTGAGAAAAATAAAAATATTCAACAAGTAAATGGATTTCAAGCAATAGAAAATGCAACAATTGTCGCAAGCAATATCCTCTGCGCGCGGCAATTTCAAACAATGGGAATATATGGTTTGATTTTGTATGTCGGGGTCCTCACATCGTAATTTCCAATTACCATCCATCAAGATTTTTTTTTTTTTATGAAAATGGTTTTGTTGGAACAAGGTAACATTAAAAAATATGTATATTTTTTTTTCAATTTTGTCCCGATGCACATTCTGTACCTTACTAGAAATCCTGGAGCCCGCACCACCGAAAACAGGTTATAAAAAAAAATCTTGTCCAGGCCAATAACATGCATATAATTGCTTCCAGGAACCAGCAAAAAAATAATAAAGCATGTTTGCCATTCACACCATAGATTTTTGGTTGCAACGAGGCGAAGCAGGCGCGCGGTTTTTTTGAAAAATGAATCAAAAAGATAGCTTCCATTTCTGTGGCGATACCTGCACGGAGTACAGGTTGAATTCCTTATTGTTGCTGCAGGTGGGTTGTACTTTTCCCATATACGAACTGATTGTGCGAATAGTTTCTGCCTAGAAAGATGTTGCAGCCAACCTATTCGTTTGATGGCAAATTATTGGCAAATTCTTTGTTCCCAACTAATATTATATAATTATTTTTTGGGTAGAAATTACCATATGATTTTTTTTTCTTTTGAATTTATTTTTTGAATGGCCCGACCTGTTTCCGTACTTTTGATTGTGACAATTTACTCCAAAACCAAACCTATTTTTCCTTTGGGAGGACGCATTTTGTTAAAAAACTTCGGTGCCTTCTGTGTGGCACCCGCTCAGCGAGCAAGGTTTTTATCGTCCAGATAATGTCGGGAAATGACTTTTGACACCGTATCATACATTATTTCAAAGGATCAGAATGCATTATTTATACACAAACGGAATAATAAAAGGTATGCTAGGGTTTTTCGCTCCCACAATGGAATTTATTCGACAAAAAATATTTTTTTTCCCTGCAGATCACCCAGGATCCACAAAATAGGAGGTAGATAAATAAGACTACGGGACCAGAGAAAATTTGAGTTTGTTTTTCATGGCGGCGCCCCTTGGCCCCAGGCTGGGAAATACGCGACGAATCTTCAAAAAAAAAAGTGCCGGATGGAGTTCCTTTTTTCCATTATTCATTTAAAGGGAAATAAATATAATTATCCTTTTTATTGCATTCAAGAATTATTTGATTATATTGTGAATAAAAAAAAGGCAACGACTGTCACGAGGCAGATCCATTTCCATTTGCTTATATGAAAAAAATAATGTTGTAACTTGAAAATGGCTCCCAGGAAAGTGCAGCTTTGCGGTCCTTGCCTCATTGTACCAGGAACTATCCCTCGGTGAATCGTACTTTTTTATTTGAATATATTATAACACATTATTTGGGACAAATAAACCTAAGTCAGCCGCGATGGTGGCCAAATACCCAAATAAGATGCTTAATAAGGTGAGGAAAAAAACAAACTTGTTTTTTTTTTACCAAATTGACCCCCTCGTTGCTTCCAAATTCTTCAGAAATATCCACCCCCCTCCTTGGTCCTTTTCCAGAATTGAAGCTGTCCGGCCATATTCTTTACTTGGGCCAACTCTGGAGGTCTTGATGGAATCCATTACAAATCAGATATAAATAAATAAATTAAAAAAAATAAATGGAAAAAAAAATCAAAATATTTCAAGAATTTTCCTTTGATTTATTGATTTTTATAAAACAATAAATCTGAAAAAAAAAAAAATCATTGAAAACATATTTTGAATTAATATTTATCATATAAATAATATAATTATTTTTTTAAATAAAAAAATAATATTTATTTATATATATTTAAATCTAAATTAAATTATATATATTTTTTTCAAAATTTTGAACAAGGATCAAATTCAGGAATTTTAGAATTTTTTAAATTCCAGGAATCCAAAATATATTTTTTTTAAAATAAATTTCTATAAAAAAAATATTAAATAATAAATATATATTTTTTTAAATTAATATATTATATCTATATTTTTTTCCAATTATATTTCTTAATATAAATAAAAATCAAATCGGATATAAACTATAATAATATATATATATTTCAAAATAAAAATATTAATTATCCGAAAATATTCATATAAAATTATATTTCCAATATTATAACCCTAATATCTTGACCAAAGGGAAGAAATTAGAGAAAACGATAAATAATATTTGTCAAAAAAAAAAGGTTCAAAGATTTCCATTTAATTCTAGAAAAAATTAAATTTAATTCTCGGTACAATCGAATTTATAAGCATATTTTCAGAAAAATATAGGAACATATAAATAATATTTTATTAAAATTTCAAATAGGATTCCAATAAATTTAGAATTAATTTCCAAAATAATTTCGGCTAAATTCCGGGAGGAATTAATTAAATTATACCCAAAAATCGATAATAAATATCTTAATTAGGTATATAATTTTATTGTATTTTTAAATTAATTTATATATTATTTAAATATTATATTAAATATATTTTGTAAATTATATATTTTATTAAATTCCAAATCGAATTTTTAAATATTTTAATTTTTATAAATTATATTTATATTTAATAATTAAAATTATTTATATAATAAAATAAAATTATCTAAAATAATAATATTTAAAACTATATTATTATTTAAATTAGGAAATTCAATATTTTGTAACCCAAACATCAGAAAAATAATCCAAGATAAGATTTTCGTTGTCCAAATATCCAAATTAAAAATAAATTATATCAAGAGAAAATAAGATTAAATAAAAAATTATTACAAAAAAATCTTTTTACAAAAAAAAAAAATATATCAATATAAAAGAAAATAAATTCAAACCAACAAATCCATGTTCCCAATGCAAAAAAAAAAAATATCAATTCTATAAAAAATATATTATTATCTAAATATTTCTTATTTTATCAAAATATAATTTTTAATTATTAATTTCATAATAATAAATATAAATTAAATAATTTAAAAATATAATAATTTTTTTTATAATATATTTAATATTATTTTTAATAATATTATATTATTCAAAATAAAATAAAATTAATATTTAATTTATTAAATTATATTTTTTTTCCCGTAAAATATAATAATAATAATAATTTAAAATTATTATTTTTATTTATATATATATTTTTCCATATAAATTTATATCCAATTCAAAAATCGTAAATTAAAAAAAATCCAAAAAAATAATAAAATAAAAATATTATAATTAACTCATATTAAAATTAAAATAATTACCAAATAATCATTTCACCGCTCGCTATAAAATTCAAAATATCTCCCTCAACCCAACCTAATCAATAACTTTTAGAAATTAGATATAAGTGCTATAATATCTATATAACGGTTTATTATTATTAATTATTTATATTATTCGAATCAATTATTTATAATTTCCAAAATTCCAATCAACCCCATAATTTATAAATATCATTAATGCTAAATTTTATATTATATTTTTCTCATATAATTTATAATAATAAATATAATTTATTTAAAACTAATTTTTATTCAACATATTCATATATTTTAATAAAATTAAATTCAAAATATATATAAATATATCATATAATTAATTATAATTAAATTATATTTTAATATAAATATATCATAATTTATTATTAAATAATATAATTCTTAAATATATAAAAAAATAATTTAACATCAATTTATATTTATATAAATTCCCCACACTGCCGCCAACAATTATTTTATACGATCAAATACAAAATTTCGTATGATTCCTGATTTTCGAATATAAATTTTATAAATTAATTCCAATACAATTTATAATCATTACCTCGCAATTTGCAAAAGAATCACATCAATCAAAACCATTATAATCCCCGTATAGTAGCGGCCAATGCAAATTGCAAGCCTAGATGGCCAAATCTAATAATACAGCGCGTTGGCTAATAAACTTTAAGATTTAAGACGCACCCGACCGCCGGGAAGTACTTCATGCGAGAAAACATAGCGTTGCGTGCGATTCTTAAGCTTCAAATGGTGCCTGGGCGAAGCGTCCACGCAACCATTCCAGTGCAAACTACAAATAATTCACATCTACTTTATAGATTTAAGAAATAAATAAGTAAATAACATGATAGACATAGGAAAATCAAACACAATCGGAATAGGATGATCAGACGAATATAATATCTCAAAAATCAAAAGAAATACACAAGTATCAATACTTACAAATGATCCAAAACCATTCAAACAGAGCTAAACTACGTGGAAATGTGAGGCCTGTAGTTTGTTCCCCTCTCGTTTTGGAGGGTAGGACTACGTAAGAAAATACTTATGAATCAGAGGTTATATGGCCATGAAGTGCCCATATCGTCCCCAAATAAAGATGGAAAGCTATTGATGTGGCCTTGAGTATTTTTTTCATTGTGCCATGTACCCGGCGCTTGAGAAATCTAGACAGTGAATGCAGAGGATGGGTTCATGGAATCAGATCGATCAACGGCCAACCTTGGATTCCCCATAGCTGCATTCCCCATAGCTGCAGCTAAAGATGGAGCCCTTGGTGGGATAGGACATATTCCCACTTCAAAAACGGGGATCTGATGGCAGATGTCCATCCTCTGCGCTACCAAAGATGGGGGTTGCACCGCGATTTAACTTTGGAAATCAGCGGGCAAATCCAAGTCGTGAGCCTGATTTCAGATAGGGATGGCGCATAGAACAGATTTGAAGTCACCAACTCAGTTGCTTCTTTTTGTGTTGATGATATCCACAGTCTTGGGGGTTAATCTCCTATTTCTTGTGGGTTGAGCCATATCGGAGAGTTTCATCTTTGGCGTGATAAAAAGCAACGATCCTTCAATCAACACTCTAGTATCCATCATTACATCCCAACTTGCTATTTAAAACATAAACTACCACAGAAATGAATATCCGAATTTCTATCCTAATCCACAATTGAAAAACCATACCTACATGCAAAAAAAGCAAGTGGAGAGAACATCCTCATCCACCAGATTTCAAAATCTTTGAATCACCCAGAACATCAGCCAAATCATCCCAGGTTCCTGGTCACACATTTTGCTGGAAAGACCCCGCATCCAACTATAGAATACTATAGATGTATCATATCCATGAAATCACCCCACAGTTGACCTAGATGTAAACCATTACCAGCTTGCCTATCTATTGTGGATGGAAGACATCGTGTACCAGTTGGTAACTAGTGGTAACTAGTGGTAACTAGTGGTAACTATTGGTAACTATGAAACACTGTAAACAACTGGATTATAGTCTACATAGTCGTTATTCTAGGGTCAATCATCTACGAACTGGGTCCACCAACTGGTGCAGGATTTGTTCCATCCATAGTGCAGTATAAACTGGATTTCACTCCATCCAACATAATAGATTGTGATTTCTTCCATCATCTTCCATACATACATAAATTAACATCCATAGTACAGTTAATTTATCTATTGATTGTGACTTGGACACGCACGACGGATCCTGGTTTTGAACGGATCTCGGTCGCTCAGCTGTTGAAGAACGGATCCTTGGTTCGACAGAAGTCGAAGCCATCAAAAGATAGGGCCGGGAATGGCAAAAAAAACAAATTTTTGACAATAGAAATTTATATTTAAACCAATTTCTGTAATCTAACCACAACACTTTGTACTTGACTTATAGAGATGGATATTTAAACCACAGAAATGGTACTTAAACCTACACATATTGGACTCAGTTTCAAGCGACACAATGGGACTCAGAAATGGCCGGTCGTTGGAATATCAATTTTTCGAGATCCGGAATCGGCAATCTCGTGGATAATTGACATATGAATACGGAATACTAGATATAGTTTGTTTTAGGGAAATTCATTGTGGCGATAAGTCGACTTGTATGTTGATCCATAAAGGATACAACTCAATTAGTTTGCCACTACAATACTTCCTTTGTGCACATATATTCCACATCACTCAGTATCATCGGGGAATCTTTTTCAATTGCAATTTGTTTATTTGTCAAGGGGAATCCGTTGGAACAACCACCACACAATGTTCCAAGACGCGTTCAGGATAGGTTTTCCGCATCTCCTTGCGATGCCTCGGGTGACCAACAGAACCAGAGCGGCTTTACAGCGCACATTGCTGATTCTGAAGAGTCAAAGAAAAACATGGCTATACATAGATCCTCCAAATACAACCCAAAAATGGTAAAAGTATTGCAAAAGTACTAAAGTTGTGGAGCAGCACCACAACAATTAATGGGGTTTCCCCAAGTATTTCGGAAATTCATTGGGAGGATTTTCCTTGGAGAAATCACCACAGTGGGATCGTGGCACCAAGTCAGCGATGGACAGACAATTAGAAACCGCCCACCCACGTCCACCGCTACCTACACAACAAGTCTGGACCAATGTTAAACCCCAAAACCTAGGACTCAAATCTTTACTTTCTATTCATGTCAGGCATTTATCACAAATAAAACATATTCCCAAACATGGATCGAGAATCACTCCAGGGACGCTACGGATTGTTGGTCATTGAAAATATGACCAGAAAGTCCATTGAGTTGAGGCCAGCAAAAGAACCATTGGACCATGACCCATTGATTTCCAGTGCCAAGCAGCCATTGATCGCATCTCTCACCCTGGGCCCAGGGTGAAATTTTGAGGCGACTGTTTTCATGATGTGAAGGTCGCCGTGGGTCCAACCCGAAGCTGGAGTAGGTGACCATGCGATCCAGCGAAACACAAGATGGTTAATCTTGATCAACCAATGCCAGCCAGTCACTTGGTTCTTCACAGGATGTCTTCCACAAAACCAGCTGCAAAATGACCACCAATTATGAGTCAAGTTGCTTGACATGATGCTTCCCCATAATCACAATAAACTACCCCCTGGTAGTTGCAGCCGCTTGAAAATCATTGATCAAGTATGATCGTCATACGAGGTTACCAAGTAGGATGCAAACATCATTAAAGAGCACCAATGAGGCCAAATTGTCTACACCCCCTACCCCCCAAAATTCAAGATGGACCTCGACAAAGGCCACATCTAGTAAACATCTCATCATTGGGACACCATCTTCAATTTCCATATTGAACACATCCACAATGATTGTCAACATTAACAGTAAACAATAATTAGTTGTAATCGCTGGAATATTGGTGATAACAATCATCCATCATTTATCTTCCATAACCAATTGCGACTTTTCTACCACTCCTCTGCCCGATTTTTGCCCAGTGGCTGATAGAGCCGCCAATCCGTCTGCTGGTCGTGGATGATCCACTTGGGAACCTGCTGAACGTTCATCATCCCAAAATGGAATATATATATATATATAAATAGAATATTTTAGGCATCGACTCATCCCCGGATTGGAATATCAACTCTGTCACGGTTTCTTAGGTCAACTAATCGTTGGTAGTTGCACCTCCAGCCATGCTGATCATGTCAGATTTCTTTTGGGGCATACGATTGGAAGATCTAGAGAAAGCGCCCGGAAATGCCACTATCACATCGTTTTGGGTGTCAGGCATTGGAAGAGCTGAACGCAACTCACTTTGGATCATTCACCATCATCCTAGATTCGTTTGGCGATTGAAACATTTTGGAATATGATGGAATATCTAAAAGATCTTTAACACTCATCCAATTAATGCGGGGAAATTGAACAGCCATGCGAAGCATAGGAATGGACATGGACGTATACAGTACTCACCATAAAGTGGGATGGAACTGTCACTGGCTGGTGGCTCGCCTGGTCCATAGGGATTGAAACCACCTTGTGGTATTTGCAGTGTCTACATCTGGGTTTTGGCCCCTTGAAATTGCGAGACTTCGCTGGCTTGATGCTAAAACATCCACAGATTTTGTGTCCCTTTGCACCGCAGCCGAGGAACGCAGGTGCGACTCAACAAACGAAGGGCAGAGAATTGCACTTGACCTGTGCCAAAGGGGTTGGTTATTGGGTGGGAAAAAGTGAAGTTAACCACGTGGGCAGTGTTCAAAACGCTCTGTCATTCTAGTGGATTGTCATAATACCAAATCATAGCCAATATATTAGGATACCATGATACAATCCAATATATTATGATATACCATGATATATGTAATATACTATGATACACTGATTTGCTATGATAGTATAACCCCGAACTAATCATCAACCAAAAGGGGTGGATTGCAGCCACTGCTACAGTGGTGCTAAACCACCTGATTTGACCTTCTAAACTTCTGGCCAGGTGATTGTAACAGCAAAAATTGGAGTCTAAGGGGGGAATCATCTTGTGATATCTTGCGGATGGAACATGGGGCAAATCCAAAGAAACCATCAAACACAAAGGATGATCAAAATTGATCGAGGAACTTTGAAGACATCTTCATCCTTTCTTTGAATTTGCTATGTTTGAAAAACCGATAACGGCCCATGTGGCTGAAGTAGACCATGAATCTGCCGGTTTTGTCATGACAAAAAACATCAAAAAACGCCCTGGTCATCCGGGCATGTCCCGCTAAGCGCAGCTGGGTGGCAGGAGTGGAACAATCGAGGGTCCGCTTGTGCGCAGGACATCGCACACCTTTTTTAAACTGAGCCAGTTGAGGTGCACCGCAGGAACTCAGTTTGGATCTTGCACTAAGAACACTGCTTGGTGGTTGACCTACCCCTACCTGGGCCCCGGGAGGTGTAAACAAACCTGTTGAATCATTGAGTCCAAGGCACCTTTTGGATACCACATGAAAACTCGACACCGCAGATCGACAATTGTGGCTTCACTCAACCAATTGACTTCTTTGCAGGGACAACATAGAGAAACACCAAGAAGACGATATACAGTGCCAATGAAGTTTTGATGATCCAATACTGTATGATCCAATATGACCATGATAAATGGAACTCATCCGAAAATCACATTCTCTTCGTACTTCGGTTTCCCTGTTTGGCGACATCCCCCATCTTACATGGGCTCAACCAGGCTGGCGGAGCGGATCATTGCATGCTGCCGTGTCGCGGATCTGGGATGGGTCCATAGGGTTGGTTCAGCAAACCTCGGTATGGGCGCCAAAAAACAAGCGAACACCAGGGTTTCTAGGTGGGGTAGGTGCATCATGTAAAGGAAACCATCTTTATCGAACTGGGTTTCTCTGAGTTCATAGAGTATCCAGCATTTTCTCATGATTTTCACCGTCAAAAGGTGGCCCCCATGTTTGGATACAGTTACATTCAATTGCCGGCTCCGACATCCCGGAGCCTTACGATCGCCAAGGTGCAGGCTTGAAGACCCACACAGGTGCCCTTCACCAAATCCTGACACGATCGCAACGATCGCGCTGGAAACTGCTACTGTTGTGACTGTGCCGGGCAGGGTATGTCATGTCCACCCACTTAACTGGTATCCATAAAGGATAAACAACTGTGCCCTGGGTTGCCTGGGCCACCTTGGTGCAACTGATCCATGGGCTGCTGGAAAATCCGAGCCGTTCAAGGGTGTTTGGTGAATCGCTTGCAATTTTCTATCCATGACAAGTGACATCCCTGAATCACTGGTTATCTATGCACAGGATAGGATCCCAACAGCCAGTCTCGAAATACATTCCCATGTTTCTTGATGACACTTTGACACGTCCATCATGGGCTTAGTTCTAAATAGTTTGGAAGCACATATCAACTGACAATACACAAGTATGAGTTTGCGAGTTCGGTGATTCCGTGATCTTTGTATCATAGCCATCTAGACTCTGTATCAATCTCTATCCAAAAGTCTTGGGATATGATATAGTCTCACTATCATACGCCCCTCTGTGGCTACATCCCGCAGCCCGAATGGAGTCACCTTGGCAAGTTCACGGCATTGCGGGTCTTTCCGATAGAGGTTGTCGAAGCACTGGCCCTGGCAATGGGGCGGCAAGGGACTAAGTCGTAGCTGATCAATTATGGCCTGTCGGACGTTGAAATGTGTGGCGAAATGCGACTTTGGAAGGTTCACAAGCGTGTTGCAGAAGAAACGTCTATTGTGTTGGGCCAGGAAGTCCGCTTTTGCATGCTTTTGCTGTCTGAATACATTCAAGTTCCATCTTTCAGAAAGACACCGCAACTAGTCCGAAAAGTGAGAAATGAATGATAGGGTACCCACGTCTTCTTTTCACTTGTTTAAACGGGTCTTTTAGACGAGATCACCGACCAAATATTCAGATGGTGCCCTGAGAACAACCGATCTGCTCATTGACCAAGACTTAGTGACACAGGCTGTTGCAAAGATGGGGGAGGGATGGGGAGGGGTTCAACGTATTTAAACAACGGAATAACTTACTTGTGCTAAACGTAGGGAATTTGAGGGAATGATCCAAAACCTATCAATAATCCCAGCAACCCCCATATTCCCATCCATTCCCTACGTTTAGCACCAGTAAGATCAACAACCCAACAAGTCGGGACCGCCTTGGCTGCCTGATGGTTGGCAGGGGGCAACGTCTGTGTATTCCTGAGATCAGATGTCAATCTTGGACGGCATCACCCGGTAAGCACTGGGTAACATCCCCTAGAAGTTAGGCATGGGAAGATCCACAAATTGTCGATTTTCCAGCAAGCCATGGGGTATTTTTGTGGATTTCTATGGGATGTGTATAGGCATGTCCTCCATATTTGTAGTGTGTTAAAACCACTACAGGCTGGCTGTCGCAGGCAGCATGAGCACTAGAGTCAACTTGTTGTTGGAGTTTCATAAGAAGTCAAAGCTACAAAACCAGTCAACACAGGCCTATGCTGTGGAACAAACAATGGTATTCTTGCTAAGATCCCTGGTTGGACTGGCTGTACGCGCATCTTCTAGCATCATCCCTTCCACAAATCATCTTAACAGTGATTACTACAGTGTTATGAACTTATATCTCTTGTTTAACTTGATAATCTTGAGAACTAGACGACGGTTGGCCCGAGAGCGAAAAAGATGTTTTTCAAGCAGCTCTGAGGATGGTAGTCGTAAAAGATAGTCGGTGAATAGTTGGTGAATTTCATATGAGCTATGGAAAGATATGGTGTGAAAAAGTAAGATTGATCAAGAAGAGAATATTTGGTAAAGGGCATCAGATGACATGTGTCTTGCAACCACAGAGAGAAAGAGGGGGCAGAGATAAAG
>Ga0126342_10010378_pt1 | contig 16660 bp, 12 predicted proteins | sample Cyp1metagenome_FD_92528 | JGI IMG/M metagenome (GOLD analysis project Ga0126342, IMG submission 92528) | Coral microbial communities from Lord Howe Island, Old Settlement Bay, Australia - Cyphastrea 1 metagenome | ecosystem: Host-associated > Invertebrates > Cnidaria > Coral ... | reverse complement strand
TGATCAGAACGAAAGCCCTCATCCGAAAGCGAAAGGGCAATCTAAGTTCCAGGCTTCGGGCCTATTGCCGAAGAGCTCGACGAATGAACGCTTGAGCTGGAAAATGGAAATTGACTGAAAGAGTCAAAACCCGGAAATTCACAGAGAACCCGGAAAATCCTTCGAAAATGAAGAACATAGAAATTTCACGAACTTGAAGTTCAAGGTATATGTATATGTGTGTGTGTCTCTGTCTCTCTTTCTCTCTCTGTATATACACATGTCTATATAGTATGTATATATATATATATATGCATGCATATCTATATATATATATATATATAAACACAGTATATACATATATGTGTGCACATCAATCTTACACTTCTATTACATCAATACGGAAAATAAAAAATGATCAATCATCTCGCGTACACGCAGGTCATACATTCTGTACTTCGAAAACACATTCGCAACAAATGTTTGATTTTAATCATAGATGAAAGTTCATCATCATCACTATCCCGGACTACCCCTATTAAATGCTGGTTGGTGGTATACCTATACCCCTCTGAAAAATATGACTTCGTCAGTTGGGATTACTATTCCCAATATATGGAAAGTCATAAAATTCCATGGTTCCAGTCACCACCAACCAGTTCATGATTGCCATTTACCCATTAATTTCATGAAAATAATGGTGATTTTCTATAGCTATGTAAACCTTTACCTGAGGGCATCACTACCGATGGCGATCCAAGGCATCCAAGGCTCAGTTTCTTCACCTCTGCCTCCAAGCTATCGACTTCAGCCTCGCCAGTGGATGTTTTTCTTGGTTAATGGTGGTTAATATTGGTTAATAGTGGTTTCATGTGGCTAAGAGTTGTTGAAAGTGCTTAACATCGTTAATAATGGTTAATAGATGTTAATAGTGGTTAATAATGGGATAATGATGGTTAAATGATGGGAGAATGGTGGTTAAATATTTTTTTTCTGTGGAATTCACCCAGTGCCAACAAGCTACCATGACTGGGGATGCTTTGTGCAACTCATTGTTCAAATTTTGGGGATAAGACACGTTTCACCGAGCAAAAATAGCTGAACGAAATGAAAGATGGTTTGACCATGTCACCATAAATAGAGGTCACTGGGAATTGGTATTAATCATTAATCTGTCCCAAAATGCTGGTTTAGGAGGGACAAGGAAGCCTCGAAACCTGTTTTTTTTTAACCCCACATATCCCCAATTAGAGTTTTTTCCCCATAGACTTTTGTTGAAAGCAATGATGTTTTGATGGTCAAGATCCGGACTTCGTACGAGCCGGTTCACCATGGTGGTTGGTTTGTCTTGTCATAATTTACCAACCTGACAATTCCTTAAATACAGAACGAATCTCAATGTTGTTTTGGAATTTGGAATGGGGTTGTCCATAATTCTTAAACAGAATGATTGTTGCTATACATCCATCATCTTCCATCCTCATATGTGCATCAAAGATCATGATAGTGCATACATGTCGTGCTTAAAATCGTAATTACTAATAAACCATATAAACCATCGTCATGAATTTTGCCAATGCTTCATCCGAAAAACGCTTCAAGTCCAGTCAGGTGATCCGTCAGCCCTTTGTGATGCCGAGGTGACGTAAGTGGTGTGGCTCGTTACGGGCAAATCTTAAGAACCAACAAGCACCAAAACTTAAGCTTACTGAGCTGCTATCATTGGTTTTGCGCACCGAAAAAGTTCGAAGTTCTAACATGTTCTATTTGTTTTTTTTAGCAAGTTGCTGATTTGGAATCAACTTTCGTGATAGGTGGTGGGTTTTGATTCTCAGTTGCAAGCCATTGCAAGCTATCAGAACTCGAACATCAAGTTCTTTCTTCCTGGGTTCATCTTTGCATTCTTTCATATTGCAGTTCGCTTGGACGACACACTAGCTCGGAGCAAAAAAAGAATCGGTATTCATGAGTGGAAGCTGGGGGGGAACTGGAAGGCAGTGTCAAAAAATGTCACTAAGTATGGACATATTTAACATAAACCCTAGCTATATTAATTATAGCTGTTTCAACCAGAGTTGTATTATGTTGTATTCATGTCTGTTCATCATAGTTTATTAATCCATCAATGGGCGCTTCCCCGCCGTTGAAAACTGCGGCGAACCGCACCTTGCGGCTGTCGATGTCCGCCTGCGTCATGGGGCTGCTGACCTGGATGCGGCTGCTTCCGGCGACACCGGGTGGCGGCTCAAGGGTGGCTCAAAGTGTCTATGTGGTAATTACCCAAGTGTGAAGCTATTGAAAATGATCTATTTATAGTTGAATAATTATAGTTGATTTACATATTAATAGCATGGTGCTTTTCCAGTTCGCAAACTGTAAACGTTTACCAGAGAGTAATTACCCAAATGTCCTGTCATAAACTTCTGAGGTGCCTCAAGTCCCATCCAAGGTTGACCCGGAATATGCGCTTTGACATGCTGCTTGCGATGGGTATGGCACTATTAATAAACCTTAAACAAATACTTATGGAGGCAAAAGAAAAATTACCGGGTGGCAGGTCATCAACATTCATTAAGCACTGAATTCTGGATTTGCTGGGGGCATGGACCTATCATAATTAACCTAATTATCTGTATTTGGGCAACACATCACCACATGACTCCATCCAGCGGCTGCAATGCTAATGCTCTCTTCCAACTCTGCAGTGGTCTTTTTGCAATAGCACCTGACTGCACAAAGAATGGCAAAGGGAAAGCCGAAAGTTCAAAAAGGACCATGGAAACTGATGAATTCAGTGGTTTCCACCAATCAAGATCTGAAACATCATATTATTTTGATTAGTTCTATTATGTGTTATTGTTATTGCTACTGCTATTCTTATTATTAGTACTAGTACTATGATTTATGACTATGATATCATCAATTGTTAATACTGAAATCTGTTTTGGGTGGTTAATCTCCAGGTTCTTTTGCAGCACTCGATCTCAGAATCGAAGCTCCTGCCCTACGGAAACCCAAATAGCCATAAGTAACCAAGGCACTCAAACTTCTCAAATAGATCTTCTTCAGACTTTCCCTCCTCTTCAATCTTTTTGGCCTTAGACTGTCACAGCTTCGAGCCTCCGTGCAAACCAGGAGGAACAATCCTTTCGCAAACCATATCTTCCAGTAAACTAACAGAACTATGGAAATTGTGGTGGATGTTTATGGATTTTCATAGGTTTTCCATTTCTATGTTGGTTTGATGGAGGCTATTGGCCTGTCTTATTCGCAGAATGAGCTGTGACCCCTCGGCGAGGCTCAATACCGACCAATGCACAAGTGGCTTTGCCGCGGGCTTGACAGGCCCCTGTGAATGGACCAGCCCCAATGGGAGAAATTGCCGTTGAAGTCTGCAAATGTTGAGCTTGCAAAAACATATCGGTTCAAAATTGGATACTCCTGAAATCCAAATTACTAGAAAATGGGATAAACTGAGATCGAACGTTGCACCATGAGGTTCCCCTGTTTTAAAAGGGAAAAATCTGTGTTCCAAAATGGTTCCAAATCTCAGTCGTCCAAGTTGCCATCTTCTCCATCATGGCGACTACCTCCAGATGCAGCATCCATGTAGCAACCTATCTTTGCGTAGATTTGTATCTGAACGCAGTCACCCTATCCATGCATATATACAATATACGCATACATTGTGTATATCATATTGCTATGTTATGTGCGTATATATACGTATATACCGTATATACATATATATATAGAATTACGTATGCATATGTAAAAGTATAAGTCTAAGTGGTCTTCTTTGCAGTTCAAAACTGGTGTGTCTGAGAGGGACAGAAATGGCTCCTGCCACTACCTCAAAGGATTTGCTAGATACTTGGCTTGGGCTTGTGCCATGATCCGTTTCTCATAGAAAATCTAAGGGAACACCCTGAGTGGCATTCTCCCCGCACAAGAACTATGTAATAATGTCTGGCTACCAGTAAAAGTCATTTGCACCCATCAACCCTTAGATAAATGGATGTAAACAGGCGATTTATTTCCATCTCTTGCTTTAGAGGGTAGTTTCAACCCCCGAGACTGGAATGTCAACCCCGCAATAAACTCTGCTAATTCATTGCAAGTGTTGCTGGGTTACCGGGGTACCCCCAAGAACTATGAAACAATATGCTACTCCTACCCTTAACAAAGTCATGTCACGTAAACTGAACATCTACTACCCCAAACGTGGCAATGGAGGATCCCCATGTATAGATGTTTTTCCCGGGTAAACCGGTAAAGCTCCATTTATGATGTGTTTAATATTGCTTAATTATAACTGGTTGGTGGTTTCAACCCCTCTGAAAAATATTAGTCAGTTGAGATTATTATTCCCAATGTATGGAACAATAACACATGTTTGAAACCATCAACCAGATAAATATGTTGCATATTATGCATATTTCACACATTTCCCTGCGATTTTCCCATATCGTCAGTCGGAGTGCTGATCTCCCTATCCCCAGCTGCCTTGCGGATGGGATTTCCCGTGTCGTCTGCCAGCGCCGCATGCTTCGCGTGCGTCTTAAAGGCCTGGCTGTCTAAACAGAAGATATTAGTTTGTTTAGATGATCTGTATGTGAAATAACGTGATATACTGTAATATGTATGTACATATATATATATATACTAATACATAATCTAAATAAAAATGTATGATTACACATAATATACATATATATATATGTGTGTAATTATTGGCTTAAATGTCATTGTGCATAAGTTTTGCAGCAAGACAGGGCCTCAGACGAAATAAAGATGACCAGCAAGAAGCCGATCACTTCACGAAACCTCACAGCAATGGATGACACTAGGGACAGCTAGTAGTCCAAAACCTGTAGGGCAAATCCAACACCAACCCCAAAAATGCTTTCAATGAATGGATTGAAGGGAAAATCTGCTGGAAACCATGGGTTTCTATCTCTGGTTTTTTCCTGGGATTTTCGCAACAGTGGCCTCTTTGGATTCGAGCTGATGAACTGATCTCCGGATGCGATCGTACACATGTATGTGTGCATGGTGCATGTATATCTATATATATATACATATACATAACATAACATAACATAACATAACATAACATAGGATAACATAACATAACATAAAATAACATATCATAACCTAACCATACATACATACATGCATGCATACATACATACATACATACATACATTACATACATACGTTACATACATACATTACATACATACATACATACATACATACATTCATACATTACATTACATTACATTACATTACATTACATTACATACATGCATACATACATTACATATATATACATACATACATACATACATTAATTACATACATACATAATTACATACATACATACATACATACATACATTACATACATACATACATACATACATACATTACATTACATACATACATACATACACACATACATACATACATAGATACATACACACATACATACATACATACATACATTACATTACATTACATTACATACATTACGTTACATTACATTACGTTACATTACATTACATACATACATACATACACACATACATACATACATAGATACATACACACATACATACATACATACATACATTACATTACATTACATTACATTACATTACATTACATTACATTACATACATTACGTTACATTACATTACGTTACATTACATTACATTACATTACATTACATACATACGTGTATATATATATATATATATATATTTATGTACATACATAAACTGTTACGTAGTATACTGTATACCCACACTGCTTCCTCTGATCCTGACTTGTTTTCATTGATTCTGCCCCCATCAATCGGCACGTAGAATTAACAATTAAGTTTGCGATTTGTATGTTTATATCACTTTAGATCATCACATCACAGTCATTGTCACGAAGTACAGCTAGTCAAGTATCGAAATATCTCCCATGGCAACTTTTTCCTCACTTAAAAAGGCCAAACCTAGAAATCCTGCAGAACGGTCAATACCACTGCCGAGTAGCTGCATTTGGGAAGGGTGACAGCTAGGCAGCTAGGTCAGCTAGGCTCAGGGCGGTTGCATTTGCTGCTTGAGCCCGTCACCCAGCTGAGGGAAGAGATGGGAATGGCAAGCAACTTTCAGAGATCTTCTGGTACCCTGAACTCGTGACGGAAAATGCGTCATTCATAAAAGATAAATGGGTATTATTATTATTAGTGTTGTTTCTACTGAATTTTTGTTTGTTAGTATTAGTATCTATTATTATCTATTGCTGACGTTGTTTTAACATACTGTATATATACATATATATATATGTAAATATAATTGTCAAACATATGCGAATTACAGATGTTTCTAATTACGGATTTCCTCTTGCGATGCTATCTCCGGATCTCCCGAAAAATGTTAGATTCTACGGCCAGGCTCAGAGTATGAGGGTAATTTCATCGGTTCAATATGAAAAACACCCTCCAGAAACCATTGTTTAGTAGGGGACGAAAGCAATGTAGTCAGTGTTTAGTGATGATATATTTGGGACCAGTATCATACAGTGGTGAGTATTATAGTTACTATGGTTTAATATTCGGGGAATTCGGCGATGGGATCACATTCCATTCATGGCTGAGCTCACCATTCATCAAGTTTCAGCCCGCCTGAACGACCACCAAAAGGTTCCACTGTGCAGCAATGGTGCGAACGTTATCGCAGCCCTGTCATGGACAAGGAAACTGCAAACATCAGGTGATACTTGGGGAATTGATGTTATAGTGTTTAATCCATTTTAAAATCTATCAGTCACAAATTGGATCTGCTAAGGTTATACAAGAATTAGATGAGTTAGTAAATATAGTAGTTTATAACCCAGTAAAAATATGCTTATTGCCCACTTACTAACTGGGATGCACAGCCAAATTACCAAGGAGACCCGCAAACAGCTGGTCATTTGGTTGAGAACTTTGAGCCATATCAATCTGGGCATTTGGTTATTGGACAAAAACCCTGCTACCCAAACGGTAGCCAAAATCGTTGGTTTTAATGGATGGTTATTCCATGTTTATTCCCCCTAAATATGGTATGAAACATAGGATTTGAATGGTTTCGAGCCATCCCCATGTTGGCACAATAGCTACCCTTTGGTTATTTAACATAGCCATGGAAAATGGCCCATTTATAGATGGTTTACCTATTACAAATGGTGATTTTCTTTGGCTATGTTAAATAACCAGATGGTAACAGTCGCGCACAACAACACCACTTCGCTCCTGATAGCCACTTTCCACCAGCACAGTCAGCGTTGACACCTGCGAAAAATCGTGCTGCGGGATCGTGCCATCCCCATTGCTCCTCGTTGCTCTGTGTGACATCACCCCCGGCATTGTTTTTTTTATATTATTAAATAGGTATCATATATTATCATATATATAATATACATAATTACATATAATATCATATAATGTGCAGTTGATGCCTAGTGGACAATTTAGTGCATCACAACATGAGTTCATCTTACCTACCATTTAGTCTACTCGTAACTGAAGCCCACAAGCCGGTGGCCATTGCAAACATCTCAAACTTGGGGTAAAGTCTACAGGCTTTGAAGGCATCCCTTCAAGATATGTTCAAAGACAACGAAGGTGAAGAGGCCTTTGGACCTACTATGACCTACTGGAAATGGTGAAAAGAGGATGCCAAACATGATGGAAAGGTTGCAGGTCTGATGAACTATCACAATCACGCAACATTTACCCCCAAAAGATGATAGATATCATAAGATCAAGCCATATCTTATGCATATCTTATGATATCAAATCATATCTACCATTACAGGCCTGATATTTTCGATGGTCCCAACCTGGCACCCCTCGTGCTGGTCTGGTGCCCTACCGGGTTCCCGCCTTCTGGTGCACAGTCCTGCGCAGGGATTGGCACGAAGAGTTTTGGTTGAAACCTGACATGGAATCCAAATATTCCACGAAGCTCTTTCCAGGTTGAAGGTTTAAAGTTTCAGCTTTCCAGGTGTCCATTTTTCAAGATCTGTTTGAAGATGTGAGTGTAGATTTATATATATATATGTGTGTTTTCGTGTGCGAATGGATTCACCAACTGTCAGGAACCAGCTGTGCCAGGGCCTTTTCTGAAGGCCCAAAAGGCAACCCGCAAATAACCCTGGAATTGAATTGAATCAGGGAACTCAAAGACTGCGCTGTAAGATCTATATAAGAGTTTGGAACCCAAAGGGTTTCCTAATTCGGAAGATTAGGGGTTATAGCCAACATCGGGTATCATCCAGTCCTGATGAGCATGTTAAGGATCTGCGCCTCCACATTGTCGAAAAGGCTGACGGCGTTCGTCAGCCCTGAGGCAACGGGGCCAGGTCTCTGAAAATTGAGGGATCAGGAGGTTACCTGGATCAAATATTTCGGATAATTACCCTAATATACCCTGCCCCCAAAACAATGCTGTTGATCTTCTAACACCCGCTATATCCCGCAGTCAACGCCTATGGCAAAGAATAAAGCATGAATCTGCCATTTGCATCCATTTGCGGCTTCACCCTCTTGTTATATTGATGAAACACACCGCCCTTCTGCAACCAAGGTTTAGCCGTAAGTTCAAGCGAGTTTTATAGGTTGCAGAAACATGTCCAAAATCATTGCTTGATACCTACCCTCCGGTCATCAAACGTGGCAATTGGAAATTGTCATTACGGAGGTTTCGAGCTGGGAAAATCATCTAATATGGGATCCAAATGTTTGTGGTGGGGGTTTCCTAAAATTTAAACTCAATCATCCAAAATCAGACTACTTTAGTATTGAAACCCATGGTTTTGGGGTACCAGGCCGGGTACCATTTTTTTTTGTTTAGGATATATATATATATTATAATATATTATTATATAATATATGTTATATATATATACCGATATTATATTTTATGTTATATTATACCATATGATATGATATTATATTATATCATGTTATGTTATGTTATGCATATATATATATAATAAACATATAAATCAATATAAATCATTATATACCAAACCAATTCAAACCGTATCAAACTAATCCCCAGTTCAAGCGGGAAAAGGCCGCCTCGAGTGTTCCCCGTGGTCACTATGAGACCCTCTGGGCTAGCAGATGGTACCTGGCGCAGTGGCTCACCATGTTACTTGGCTACGGTTATGTCGATTGAAAATAACTATATATTATATATAACTATAGTATAATATGATGTCAACATATAGCTGTTGGGTTTATTTACAGACTATATTGTATAGACTGTATTGTAAAGCTTAATATGTATTATATGATAGTAGTCTAACTCTATGTAACATACAACTGTTGGGTTTATGGTAGATCTTGTGTATTTCCCTATCACACTAGCAGTGACCACACAACTATGGTAGATCTATTCGTTTTTTTTTTTAAATCTGTATATATATATATATAGTTAATGGGGTTTATAGACCAACACACAACTGGGGCAGGGGCATCGAAGCCGCAAACCTGAGAGTTTGATTATGTTCAGCGGTAAGGGAAACTTGCCACCAAATCCACTTAGAATCCACTGGTGGTTTGAAGCTGAACAATACTCAGTTCGAATCATCTTTAAATCGAGGGAAACACATTGAAAAAACATGTTTTTTTTAACCACGACGCAAAAAAACAGTGGTAAAATATGGCGAAATACCAGGGAAGCGGGACAGCTATCCCACTCCGCCATGATTTTGTGTTTCCATCTTCTTTCCTGCTAGTTGACAAGAACGAAACATCATGATCCAGAGCCTGTCATAATACTTACAGTAAGACTGCCTGCGTGGACGATGGTGGATGTATCCCAATTCAACATATATGATTATATATGCAGCATAATTATGCATACATTGCTGTAATACGAATCATAAATATTGAATTACTTGCCAAACATTAAAGACATTATACGACATTTGAGGTCGAAGCATGCCAACTTTCTGCATCACCAGGCACCTCACCGACAGTCAACCAAAAAGAGACGTTGCCGGCATTGCCGGCTGCGTCAGCATCGGCCTCTACGGATGGCTCAAGGACTGGATCGCCAGTCCGGCGAAATAACACATTGCCCAAGGGTGTTTCCACCATGGAAAGTATCAACCGATAGACTTATAGCCTTATGGATAGTCAATAGCGTTAGGATTATAATATCACTTATAGCCTTATGGCCGTATTCGTTGATATTAGTTGATGCTCTTCTTGAACACTGGGATTTCCATGGGTTTGCTATTGCCAAAAGGCTAATCAAACAAGTGGTCCTGCACTGTCTCCAGTCCTGGAATGACAGCCGCGATATGCATTAAAATTCTGCAAGCAAAATAAACAAACAAAATAAACAAAATCATATCAAACGCCACGTTGCTATGTTCGGAAATAAAAGTGCAACTATACTGTAGTGGAGCTACCTCATTGGATGTGCAACTCAGTTATGTATGGCATATGGTCAAAAAACATACGCTTTGTTCACCCATGCTTACCCGATGATCTAAGTACCACATGGGAGTTCGTCCAGAAAATAGGGGCCCGCACAATGTATTAAGTTTATCATGATTTATCATGATGTTCCCCACTTAAAATGACCATAAATGGGGTACATCATGGTACACCGGTACACCCCTGATCTGGACAAACATGTACAAACCAATGCCCGTGATCTTCCATGCCTCAATAACCACCTAGGTGCGCAGAAACAGCTGAAATTCAAGGTTGTTATCCTCAATCCCTCCACCGTCAATCATAAACACGCCTGGGTATCGACTTGTAGCGGAGGATTTGGTTAAACAAAAATCAGACAATTCTCATTTTGTCAAACTTCTGCGGTTTGATTCTGCGAAATGCTGGAACTTGTTGATGACAATGCTGATTGTGTTGGTTCTGAGGATATTTTTGACCAAACTGGCAGCCACACTGAAAGCATCTGAAAGCTAGGATATCCAGTTCTGAATCCAGGCTAGACATGTATCAGTAATTAAACAGGGTTGCTACCAACACCCCCAACTACAAGGGGGGTCGTGGCAATGATTTGCCTGTAGGTTTATGCAACCCTGAGAAACAGGCAATTTTCCCATGGTCGGATTAGATTTCTGGTATTTTAGGGCACAACCTGTTGTTGGTTCCTTGTGCTATCTGAGATTATCTTCACTCCCTTACCGATGTGTTGGCCTCACGGATCAGCTCGATGGGAGATGAATGGATGTTTCTTGTGTGAACGGCTCGAGACTTGTTTGAGGAACAAATCACAATGGTCCCCTGCAAAATTCACCCTTCAATCTGAACATATCTGAACCCCAATGAAATACGGCACCTAACAAGTTCCACATTTGGACCCCCAAATGGTAAAAATCACCCGAGTGATGAATAGATGCACAATGATGCACACAACAAATATCAATAAATCCAATGGTAAAACTAAATCAGGGGTCCCGGAAGGTCCCAGGCAACCACTAGCATCAACTTTGAGGCCCCAACCAACTGCAGCAAGGTTTGCTCAGACTGCAAACCTCAGGAAAGCTCCATGGTGTTGTTCATGATCATGATGAAGATGATGAAGATGATGAAGATGATGAAGATGATGAAGATGATGAAGATGATGAAGATGATGAAGATGATGAAACTGATAAATATGATGAAACTGATGAAGATGATGATGAAACTGATGAGGATGATGAAATTGATGAAACTGATGAAAATGTTGACACTGGTGAATATGATGAATATGATGAAATTGATAAAGATGATGAAACTGATGAATATGATGAAATTGATGAAACTGGTGAATATGATGAAAATGATGAAGATGATGAAGATGATGAAACTGATAAATATGATGAAACTGATGAAGATGATGAAAATGATGAAACTGATGAAGATGATGACGATGATGAAACTGATGAAAATGATGAAACTGATTCTCATGCTATGCTGCTGATGCTGATGCTGGTGATGATGATGATGATGATGATGATGTGGGCCTCGGTTACGCCCACCCAATCGATTCTGGGGATGGCCAATCTCATGATAGTCGATGGTCCAACCCTGCGGATCCGTCTCTGAGCGCACTTTGGCGGACTTTCATGTGAAAACAAACCCAAAGATATCTCCCGCAGGGTTCAAGATCAACACAAAAGCCAATGGGCAAAAACTGCATTTTTCCGTGTCCTGAGAATTAGAGAATAGACATTTGGAAAAAAACAAAAAACAAACATTCACATTTTGAGAGAAACGAAACCACCAGCGGGGACCTTCACGCGAAGCCACGACAACGCGCCGCCGCCACTTTTTTTTTCGTGTCCACGCGTCCCGTGGCTTCCTAACGCCTATCTGGGGACCAGTGGTAAAATAAATGGCTCTTTCCAGGATGGATGTACAACTTGGTGCTTAGGAAGCCTAGTAAGTCTCCCTAGGCTTGCTGTGCTTTTGAGTGGGGAAACCACTGATATTTCGAAATTCACCAGTTCTTAAGTGGGATAAACATCTTAACTGGGATAAACATGACAGTACTGTGGATGGGTGCAACAGTGGTTGCCCATCCATCAAGGGCTACAATGCCAGGTGATTTACTCCCCCAACTTGTACTTGTTTTTGGCCTTACCACCACTTTGCTAGCAAAACCACATACTGCAGGGTTATCAATGGTTTTCATTGGTTTTCAGTGCTTTTCGATGGTCTTTGATGTGTTTCAATTGTTTTGAATGAATGAATGTATATAATTATAGAATATTTTTTTGACATGTATCTGAGTCTGTATATGCATCTCTCTCCCTGTCTCATGTAAATATAAATAAATATATATATATGTATAATATATATATATATGTATAATATATATATATGTATATCAATCGGTTGCGGTATCTTCGACCACTGGTCCTGTGGATACATCATTGGCCTACCCATCCCCCTGCTCTCAGGGATGCATCCTACGGCGCCAATAAACAAGCGACGAAACGCGACGTGGCCTTGGCCGACAAATTGGGATGCCAAGTGGTTGTCCTCTAGTCCACTGGTTGGTGATTTTAACAATCTTGAAAAATGATGGAGTTCGTCAATGGGAAGGATGACATCCCATATATAATGGAAAATAAACCAAATGTTTGAAACCACCAACCAGTCCACTTTCATCCACTTTCTATACCTTGATGAATCCTTGATGCCTTTGAAAGATGAACGGAGTAGAGCTTGTCATCGTTGACGTTAGCTGCAAAGTTTCCTGCAAACCAAACAGCTAAGTATTAAGTTGGGTGTTGTAATATAAGTAATCCCAATTGAAACTAAGTTTGACACTTTAACCTACAGAACCAAGGTTTACCCTCTACTGAATGCAGCAGTCAACAAAATACCCCACGGGGGTCAACAAGTCCAAATTCTTCGACCTCTAGTTAATTAGCAGCTTGCGTATTGGAGAAATTTTGCCGTTGCATCGATTTCAGGGATCAATGTATTCAAATGTATTCAATCTGGGCTGCACGCTCATGTTTTCTCTATGTTTCTGTGGCTCCTGTCACAGCACCCGTCACCTTCAGAAACAAGAAACTCAGTTGGCCGGAACCACGGCATCACTTGTCCATGTGCTTCCTGAGAATACTGAGACCCGGCAGCGGAGGTCATTCTGTAGCTAATTATGAGAAAATCCCCCTGGAATTGTGACTTACTCAGGACTAGTCTGAGCTACTTTAGGTGAATTCTCAGCATCAACAGCGCGCAACACCTGCAAGGGCGTTGAAACTTTGCTTGCCCACCAAGATGTTGAGAAAATCTACATCTGACATCTGGCAGATTAAATCCTCATTTTGTCTGGGTAAATCCAACAAACATGCTGGCTGAAGCCTATGTTCACCATCACTGGATTGGTTACTCGTCATATTCATCGAAATCAACCCTACATGGGATCCGAAATTCCATCAAAGCTTCCCAAGATGTGTTTGTTGAGTCCCCATGCTGGTTCATTTTGATTGGTAAAATCTTGCCACAAAAACAAGTAATTTTGATTTCTGGTGGGCAAACATGTCCTGCATTCCTTCAATTAGTTGATCTATACTGATTTCACGCGCACTTTTTGCAAACAAAAGTGCTTCTTAGCTTTATGGGGAATCCAGCGGTCAACAAGGGTCAGGGATTAAAATCAATACATGTCATAAACCTGAGCTACGCCTCTTTTTCCGGCAAATCCCCCGTACATTCCAAAAAAAACGCTTACCCTGAGGTGGGTTGGGTTTCGGTTGATATGATGTGGATCAATCTGTCCATTTGTTGGTGATTAACCAACCATTTCATGCCATGTCTATTGGTACAACAAGGGAAACCCACCTTTCTAATTCAGTTATCCTGCGGTAGTCAAACGTAAATTTACTATAAATTAAATGGAAAATAGAATGCTTCAATCATTTATACACTTCCAGGATATTCCATGAATTTCCGTTGCCATGTTTGACCAGAGGCTACCCAGGTACCAAATCCGAGTTTCCCTTGGGCAACTCCTCCTCTGGGATTTCTTTCTCCGCCTTTGGCTCCTGCTGGTCGGTTTCCTCATCGGGCACCAGGTCGAAGAGTTTCTGCAAACGATCCTGCGAAGGAGAGTCCTCTGAAAAAAATACTGGTGTTCAAACGGATTGCAAAATTATTCGATATATATATTGATACTTTATGAATACTATCTAATCTATCTATCTATCTATCTATCTATCTATCTATCTATCTATCTGATATATTTCCATATACATACTACATTATATAATATATATATATATAATATAATTATAATGTCTATACATACATATAGATATTCCCTATATATATATATATACGTATACATGTGTTTGTACACATAGGACAAACATGAATATTCAGCTAGAGATCCAGGTGTTTGTTGGTTCTGCAAAATATATGGTACTTGTCGATCGATCAAATATCCAAGCTGTAGGACAACAACAGAAACTTAATAGCATCCGAAACACACAGCCACACACTGATGATGTGGATATAGAATGATGATGAATGATATAGGTATAGATGTATCTTTTACCGTGGCTTGTCAGAGGGTTTGCCCCAACAACAGCCAGCCCACCACGAAATATATGGTTAAAAACAGAATCAAACAACAATAAACATAAGATCAGGTAAAATCCTGCATTTATGGCGGGAAGACATTCATGCATCAACGTATATACCTACCTAACCAAATGCTACGCAGAACCAATGGTCATAGTCTCAATTTTTGGTTCGTACTTTGTTGCTCATATAAGGCCTTAAACCCATTTCAGATGCTATCCATATTCTGCAATTTACATCAATATGTGACCCATATGGGGGTTTCCTAAAATGCGGATACTCATGAAATATCATCCAAGTTATGGATGACCGTGACTTAGTATTGAAACAGCCATGATTCTTTTTGGGATTTACCATTTGTTTGAACAAAATATCTGTTCTCCAATCCGGCTGGTGATGAAGCAGTTGCTATGGAAAATCACCATTGTTAATAATAGGTAATTTCATCATGTTTATCATCTATTTTCTACAGGGTTTAAAGGATTCAAAAGGTAAATCACAGTAAATCACAATCTTTAATAGGCACATCCTGGGTTTAACAGGTGAATCACATTAAATCACATTTTTTAATATAGGTAAATCACCATTAAGTCACATTAAATCAATGTTTTCCATACTCAGTCGCCCTTTCTCCTTCCAGTCGCCCTTCAGATTGGAGGTGTGTCGTTGCAATTGCTCAGTGCCACTGGGCTGGGCTCCGCTGACATCGCAAAACTTCCTCGGTGTTTGGAGCGATTGTTTATGTCATTATAATATACACATGTACTTGAATAAAGAACACCAGTACTAACTATTATGCTATATGCATATATAATTACACACACATATATATAGATACAATATGATATAACGCCGAGTTGTACAATCGACTTAGCTATCTATGATGACCGATACTCCACCGCCTTGTGAGGGGTTGGTGCATCTGCCAAATGGGCGCACTGGTCGCAGAAGTTAGCAGTGAAAAATGGGTTACATCCTAACATATATATATATATATAAATATATAATAATAATTACATATATATAGAAATATAAATATCTAAAATTTAGATATAAATATAAATATACATATATATATATATATGATCCCGTCTTCCGACCGCGAAGTCCCTGCCCGAATGGGATGAGTCACCAGGTAGCACCCCCCACGTCCCTTCTATTTGCAAGCTATTGGCAACATTTCTGGGGTCCAGCCCCGTATTTGTTAGGTTTTTGCAGCGATTCTGACTACCAGCCTCCCAGTTACTAGGTACATGCTACCCTTTAGCCGACCTACGTAGCACACATACTCCCTCAAAGTACCTACGTGCTACCTATAGTCATATATACATGTGCTATGTATCTACTTCCTAAAATATATATATATATATATATATACATACATTTAAATAATTATATATATATATACATGTTATAGATACATACATACATACATACTTACATACTTACATACATACATACTTACATACATACATACATATATAGTTTCATATTCGTTTTTATATATATATATATTATATAAAAAAATATATATATATATATAAACATATATACATCTATTCACAAATGTATA
>Ga0126342_10010377_pt1 | contig 16660 bp, 13 predicted proteins | sample Cyp1metagenome_FD_92528 | JGI IMG/M metagenome (GOLD analysis project Ga0126342, IMG submission 92528) | Coral microbial communities from Lord Howe Island, Old Settlement Bay, Australia - Cyphastrea 1 metagenome | ecosystem: Host-associated > Invertebrates > Cnidaria > Coral ... | reverse complement strand
TTGTGGACCTGCAGTTCGGGGTCTTGAGCCAAAGGAGCATCATGATTCGTGCCCCTTGGCTGGAGGTTATACGACTATGTACTTGGGGATACAGATTGTACTGTGGGTGTATCCCCATTCGCATATATACATATATGCTGTGTGTATCTATGTATAGATGTGTATATAGATGTATATGTATATAAATATGTATATGTATATAAATATGTAGATGTATATGCGTATACACATATATACAGTGTATATATATATGTGTATGTGTGTGTGTATGTGTATGTGTGTGTATGTATGTATATATATATATATATGTATGTATGTGTGTATGTATATGCAGGTGGAATATTGCCAGATTTTTCATATACGTACCCATGGAATTCATTCCGCCATCGACTCGTCACTGCCTGTGTCAGAGATCACGTGAAGGCATTCCTCCAGCGCCGCGTCCCTCTGGGTCATGCCTGGGCAAGAGATCGACTTGTCAGGGCAGGCCCCGTATCCCGTCTCGTCGGCATAGAGGTCCTGTGCCGCCGAAACGCGGCAGATTTTTTGAGGTTTACCATGAAAAAAAATGGGAACCAACTGAACTAACCATAAACATGTAGGGTTTTGTACAATCAAAACTTGTGTTCCAAGCACCAAAATTGGTGGTGTTACTAGCAGAGATTTCACCAGCAAAAAATGGAAGGTTTCACCAGCATTTTAGGAAATCTATGAGGATACAACTGTATAGGTATATACTTGTCAAGTCGTTGACCTACCACTGGGCCCACAAAAGGCTTGTCATTTTAGCATCCATTTTGGGATGGTTCTGATTTGACCGATGCCCAAAGATCCTCACATTTGAGAAAGGCTTCGATATGGGATTTCAATGGATTTCATGTCCCAAAATAAAGGAGGAACATGACCATCACAGGACCACTCAGCTAGATCTCCAAGGTTTGACCACCCCAGATCTCGGAGATCCTGCAGCCAGCGGAACTGCAGAAACTTCGCAAAGCCCGGGTCGCAAGTTTCCGGTCGGAGGAAGCACGGGTCAGCCACGTCGAACCAAGCATCTGCCTGGCAGATGACGTCCCATCGGGTAAACTCTATCACCACACGGCATCGCAAATTGGAGACACTGGAATTCATGGGTCTGGCTGCCTAGAAATGAGTTGCTTTTGGGCCCGATCTCTTTTCTGCAACTGGCCATCAGTTGCCACCTCCTTGGGGTCCCGGAACATGACCAGCGTGGCGTTCTGCTGCCGCATGCTGCGGCTCACCAAGGGGTCGTCTGGACAGCTGTCCTCATCGCTGTCCACGTACGCCGCCACGACGGTGCCCGCGTGGAGCAGCGCATCGGGCGGCACGCCGGACATGCCAAGGATCTCCAGGCCGAAGAGCCGCAGGCCTGGCGGGCTGCGGATGAGAAATATCTATGTGTATTGTACAGATATGAGTTTCAAACACACATAGGCATAAATAATCATGATAATATTAATATAATATGTATATGTATATACATATATATATATATATGCTGAAACGAAAATGTGAAAATATATAGATGTAGCTGTAGATGCATATGCATGATATTCCTTCCTGCGCATTGATTCTCTACTCCGGCCCCCCCCCGTGCCTTTCGTGAAGTTCGCAGCTCGTGCGTCCGGGGTCAGCTGCTCTGGGCCCAGGATGTCAAACGTTGGAGGTTTGCAACGCTCCAATGACCTTGCCCCCGCGATGCCAAGGTGTTAACCATCATTCGAATTCCATGCCCTGTTCATATTAAACACCCACAAAAAAAAACAAGGTTTAGTATGGGTTTAGTACGACTCGTGATAAATTAAAACTGTTTCTCTATCTTTTTCAGGGTTGCTATACGGTAGTATAACCTCCGGGAATGATCCCAGTAATCGTACCAAAGGCCAGGCCGAAACTGGGCTACCGTTTTTCACTTTGGAAAATGATGACTGGGATACCAGGGATACCATATTACCTGTTAGATAAGGTATATCATGTGAAACATGATGTGTGAATTCATTGGATTTTTCGGATACCATCTTTTCAGTCGGATACCCATTTGTCGGATAAATCGATGAAACCCATTGGGTTTGTCCAAAAATTGGGTGCCCCTAAATCTCATGGTAAAGCACCATGTTTCCTTTTAAAGTTGTCATTTGGGGGTATACCCCATTTTCATATCATTGGTCCTGAGCAAAATGCTACAGCCATCAGACGGTAAGGCGATGGGCGATGGATTGGGCAATTCTCATGGATTAATCCAAACATACCTTTTTGAGAAATGGTTGATCATGGGTAATTGGGTAATTGATCATGGTTTGATCATGGGGAAATCATGAGAAAATGCTTCTTATTTGGGTATGGGTCAATACCTATAGATACATTTTTAGTGGGATGAACATCCATTTACCAGCTATTTTGGGGTTCACTAGGTACCAGGGTTTTGACCCATCCCCATTTCACCGTTTGTTCTGGGTAATCCCATTCTGAGACAGACCTCCTTTGAAGCATCGCTATGGTCTCCGTTGCACAAGACAGCTGCGAGTCGAGGATGGCGGTGAAGAGCCATGCTACCCTCATGGCTGATGAAACTGCCTGCTTCAATGGTTTCAACTGGGGGCCCAAAACAAAGCCACGCCAAAATGATCGTCGAAGGGACCAAATATGTAGTTTTGATTTCCCAAAAAAAGGAATGCAACCGGATCGAAACCCTGGATATCAACAACAATCTGGAGTACATCACCAACAGACATGGGATTTATACGCAACGGGACTAAACAAAAACTGGTGAGTCTAGAACCTACAATAATCGGAATGATTCAATACAATTCAATAAACCGAAAATCTGCGACCCGCGGCTACTGGTTTCTCAAATTTGGTTACCCCCAATCTCACACCTATCGTCGTTATGCCTGGCCAAAAGCGTTCATTGAGCTAGTTCCGCAGAAAAATGCAGGAAATCCATAGGTGTTCACATCTCTTTACCATAAAAGTACGGCGGGGTCCTTTCAGACATCCAAAAATGTGCTTTTTTTTAAGGGGGGTTCCTATACCCCAAATCATTGAAGTCATTGGAGCATTTTAGGAAACCCATGGTGACTTGGGGTACCCCCAATTTTGGGAAGCCTCATATGGGACCTATGGAGCCACACGGGCCACGCAGCCCCTTGAGCCAGCTGCGCAGCTGCTTTTTTGACCGACCAAAGTGGATGTTTTTTTTCTGCAGCAGAACGAGGGTTTCAACCCTCCAACAGATGCAAAATGAGGATTACCCTCTGGTAAACTAACATAGCTATTGAAAATGGACCATTTATAGTTGATTTACCTATTAAAAGTGGTGATTTTCCATAGCTATGTTAAATTACCAGAGGGTATGTCAACAATAACACGGATTTAACCACCAAGAAGTGTGATTGACCCAAGAAAAAGATGGATTTAAGCAGCAGGAATGTAGGTGGAAGCAACAACAAGATGTGATTTGAGCAACAAAGATGAAGTCGTGATCAACAACCATAATCAGCTTTTCACCAGCCAAACTGGGGATGCAAGCAAGTGGCTCCCAACCATGAATGTCTTGTCTCTGTGAACTGACTGGCAACCCCAACTTGGAAGAATTGAAAACCCTCGGGAGACCAGCCAACAAACCATTTTTCAAAAACTGGCAATCTAGTTCACTTGGCTACATCCCGATTGGCCGGTCAAAAGCTTGAATGTGAAATTTTCCTGGGTCGATGTCGTATTTCATGGGGTTCATCCATGTTCGATGGTTCATGTACCATCATTATTTGTGTATGGCTTGATGTTTTGTTGGTTCGAGGCCGATTGTTTGTGGCTCATATCATATCCCTAAATTTGGGTTTCTCGGAAAATGGGGTGCCCCTAAACCCCTAAACCTAATCATCATGTTCCCGTGTTCCCTATGAAAATTGCGCTTGGGACCCCATTTTCACACCCAGATATCAAGTTGGTTGGTGCAATCTCCCAATGAATATCATCATCAATATCCCATCAAATCACCATGCTTGATCATGAAACCCAGCCATTTTCCAATATATAATCATTAAATGATATAATCCAAGTTTGATAACCATGTTTGTCCAGTGATAATCGTCATGTAATTCGTTGGATGATTGGTCCAGCCAGGGATCCAGGGATTCCCGTCAGTCACCTTCTTTGGAGCGGCTCCGCAGCGAGTCACGCTCCTTGGGCCCAATCAATGGCTGTTCAATCAATGGCTGTGTTATCACCTACGTAGCCTACGGCCCAAAAGAGGCATTGATCAATGGCATTATATCAACATTGCTTTATTCCAATCAAATTTGTTTTATCAATGTTGATCAAAAATAGCACAATATGTCACTATATCAACAAGTATTGATCCTGAACCAGATTTCCAAGGGATCGTTTGCAGGACACCCACCACATTTCGATAGAACGACATGGCCTTCTTTTGATGTCAATGTCGGATAAAGAAACAGCTGATTAGGGGTGGTTCCCAAGCAGGGGAACACCTGCCAATTTCATGGGCCCGGACGTGCTTGCGACGTTCAGAACTCCCGAAGCGCCAGAAGGCAAAAGGAAAGCCGGCGCCTGGAAAAAACATGAAAAAACCATCTGGTGAAGCGCAGATCCCATTGCGATTAACTCCTTGGGGACACCCAGAAATAAAGGCAACCTTGGCTTCAGGGGCATATTAACCATTCCAGTTTTCAAGCAATTCAATATGTTACCCTCTGGTAAGTTAAAATAGTTGCGGAAGATCACCAGGTTTAATAGGTAAATCATATACAAATGGGCCATGTTCAATAGCTATTTGTGTAACAAATTACCAGATGGTAATATGGCTATGAGTCAAAACCCTGGTACCCTAGGTACGCTAAACTAGCTGGTGAATGGATGCGTATTCCCTCAGTCATATGGTACTTTCATAGGTTTTGACCCATCCACATATGGTGGTTTCTTAAGTCATGGGGGATCCCCAAGTCACCTAGGTGTCAATACTAAAATGGTCTAATGACTTGGATGATTTGACCCATCCCCAAATTTCTGAGGGCATACGTCTATATATTCTCATGATTGTCAGTTATTACCCCCACTATTATTATGTCTTTATCCCCATCGTTACCCTTATGTTTAATCACATGAATGTGAGTAAACCATATTGAAACCAATCATAAACCATATTGAACCACCACCAACAGTAGTTAAATCCATAGTAAATCCAAAAATGACCATGTCAATTATGACATAGTTATTAAAAACAATGTCAAATGTCAATAAATTGAATCATTTCTATGACCATTACAATATACTAAGAGTAGTAAATCCACATACACCCCCCATTTCTTCTTCTTTTCGACCCCTGGCCGAACCGAACCACGCCCTCTTCACCTCCTCGTGCGGCCAGCGGGGCGGCAGCCGGAACCTCGTGAGGCCTCGGTTGGCTTCGATGCAGCGGATGGCAAAAATCCTCCAGGGAATATGGTGGATATGATGAATATCATGAGATATATGGGAGTGCTCTGGGGATAATATATATATAGTATATACATATATAATGGATATATATATATATCATATATATATAGTTTATAGGTTATAATCCCATCTGATGAGGATATATGAGAAACAGGGATACGATGAAGATGCCATCATGATGACTGGGCAGACATCCGGCGCATTTCTGCGACCTCACGGATAGATTTTCAGGGTAGGGTAGTAGGGAAGCCATCGAATGATGACCCCCAAGTAATGTGTAAATTAAGTCCTATTAACTTAGGGTATACCATAGAATATAGATATACATCATTATTTTCCATAGATAAATCCATATTCCATCAATATCAATGGGTCAATACTTCCTGGTGCGTTTTACGTAGGGAATGGATGGGATGCTGGGGGTTGCTGGGATTCTTGATAGTTCGCCAGTGGATCATTCCCGAAAGTTCCCTACGTAAAAACGCACTTAGCACCAGTAAGTCATGGGGGGTGATCAGTCCATGTTCTTTCCCCATGAGTGCCATGTGGGTACCATGCTGGCACAGCCACATGGAGGTGCTCATAACTTTTAATGCCTATGATTTATGGATTTATGGCCTAATAATCAATGACCAGTAGTATTGTTGGTCAAGAACCCAAGGGCAAATCTTATGTTGATCAACCACCACTATGTCCTCTTTCGCACTCAAGATATTATGAGCAAACAAACAAGCAAACAAGCAAACAAATTAACGACAGTAACAAACATACAAATAGAGAGCACGACTGCTTTCCCCGTTTGTCCCGATGAAACTACTGATAGAATCTGTGCCTGCCCACATGACCCTAGGCTCCGCTTCAATGCTGATAGACCTCCTCCCGAAAAGCGCAGGGCGGAGCACCCAAAACAAAGTCTGCTGGGTTGACATATCCGCAAATTTTCTGGATACATCTCAGTCATTTGCGGGTCAAGTTCCTCATTTTTACTGTTTGAATCCCAGATGTTGATGGTGACAACATGTGTTTTGATGACTGCATCCAACCTTTTTTGATGGTCCTATCCCAGATTTTCTGGTGATGTTTGGTGTCTAGCCCGACGTGGTTGGCCATCCTGGGCCCCTTTCCTTTGACACCAGTGCTGGCTCTGGAAATCTCATGGGGAGATTAAAGAAGGAAGCTTGGAGATTAGCAACAATAGTGCAAACAAACATGAGTTCCGGATGATGTCCGACTTTCAGCTCTCGAAATGGTGATGTTCGTTTCAATATGCGAATGCCTTAAACGCACTGCCATAAAACCTGCCATTTCTGGCAGAATTGTGGATTGTTTTTTACTCATTGGGTTGAAATCCCTTCCATTACCAACCCATTTACTCTACCGCAGTCTGTCCTTTCAGGCAGGGGGCCAGCACTTGGCAGGACTTGGTCAGCCATTTTTATGTCCTGGTGAAATCCACTGGAGCAGTCCAGGGAATAGATATCTATAATTATATATATAGTATCTATATATATATTTATATATCTATACATCTATATATCTACTATCTATATATCTAGATATATATGTATATGTATATCTTTATACATATATATATATATGTATATCTATATACATATTTATATATATATATACATATATATATACATATATCATATATGTATATATCTGGGTAAATTATAATATTTCACCAACCTGAATTAAGGCCCATTTGGGGATGATGTTCCTTACTAACCATGATTTCCAGTGAGGTCGGAGTAAGGTCGTTATAATTTACCCAGAATCTATATATATATATCCACTTGGCTCCCTCGACGCCCCAGCTCCAAGAGTGGCTTTCATGTACATCATGTACCTAAAGGTTGGAGCAACCCTGCTCAACGAAGAAACAAATGTGGCCAACAAAATCGGAATCGAACAAAAATCAAGCTTCCACGACCAAACCGGAGGAATCTTGATTGAACATGTTGCGCCTACATTGACGAAAATCTATGAACATGGGATATGTATCCCAAACCAAAAACTCAATTTTGAAGCTACATCATATAGTCATGCAAAAAGAGAGCCAAAAAAAAATTAGAACATGAACAATTCAGAGAAGGATATTGCAGATTATCATTGCTCTCCCCGCACACAAACAGCGGACAATAGCCGTGTATCAGGCTGTTCAGATCCTCAATGAATGATGATTCCAGGATTTCATTGGGACCCCTGGTCTAAAATATCACCAAACATGCTGAGTATCCGCCTCTCCTGGGGTAGCCAAAACATGTGCGAAGCCCAATGAACCCCCGGTCACCGAGAGTAGAACCAGCTCGGTCCTCGGCTCTTTGGCTTTGCGACGTCCCCAGCCCCACCTTTAAAGGATGGCCCTTCTGGGGCCCCTTGGTCCAGTGTGCGGAGAAGAAACCTCAAAGGAACCCATGTGCAACTTGCTACCTCTTGATTTGTACATCTCAACGCTCAAACTCAGCATAATCAGGGGTTAATCTCTAGATCAAAGATGTAGCCAAGTTGAATGAATCGCCCCAACTGCTTTGTACAACTGTTGAAAACACCAGCGTGACTGTTCGCATTATATCACCCTTTGTCAGGTGTTGCGTATATGCAGCACCATTGTCCATCTCATGATGTCTATACATGGCCTTTGTTCCCCAAGTGCCATTCCCATGCCAGTGGATCAACTGTCAAGCAACGAGCAACTTTTCTCCGAACGAGTTTAGAAGCCGGGTCTCTCTGCCTTGAAACTCACACACTCCCGGTACCCCTGCACTTCGGGGATTCGGGGATTCAAGTGATTCAAGTTTTGCGCATCACCATGCTGGGCCCCTCAGGGCCCAGTTCCCGATGGCTGCCAACGTGGTCAGTTGATGGTGCGGTCAGCCAAACAACTCCACTGAGGCAATGAGATCTTGTCACATGGTGCAACCATCAACCCGTGGCAGCATCGACGCTCAGCTGCCTCGCACAAAATGGAACCCACTTGACCAAAAGAAATAGGGATGGAAACCGGTGAAATGAGGCGTTGACCAAACAAAACTGGGGGTTCAACCAATAGGAATAACTATGGCTTATGGGTCAGTCTTCGAGATTCAAGCCTTTGGAATCACAGGTTTGGGTCCTTCACAAGACCAGCCATCACAATGCGCGGCAACCTGCAAGCCCATTGCCTAGAAGATCCACAGAAGTGCGAATTTCATTGACATTAAAAAGAGAACAAGAAACAGCACCCCAAACATGATGGAGTGATCTTATTAATCTAATTCATGTTCCCATACTTTCCAGGACAAGTTTTGACATTTCGAGAACAATTTCGGTTTGTCCACAAGTGGTGCATACCTCAACGTATGGCGATTTCATGGGGAAAATGATGATTAACCCCGGGATTTTTGGGGTATCTAATCTAAAAATCTCAGATAAATCCATTTGTCGAAACATTGATATATCTATTAAACCAGCATTTTTGGTGGTGAAACCCTCATTTCTCTCTCGCAAAAATGGTGGACTTCCCCCTCATCGGCAGGCTCTAAACTCTACCTTCGGCGCCAACAAAGACCGGCGTCGGAATTGGGAGGCAGCCCCTGTGCGGAGGAGCCGAATCTGGCTGAAGCAACGGTTGAAGCAAGAAAATGGGAACATCAAGGGATATGATGGGATAATCATATGTATATGTTTGTTTAATAATCTGTTTAATTCAGTGGATGTGCAACACGTCTTTACAGAATTCATATACAGCCACAAACTATGTGGTTACCGTGGTTCGTTTATGATACAGACATACCCTCTGGCAACATTGCTATGGGAAAGAACCAGTTTCTACAGGACCAACTTGAGGGATCCGCCATCTTCTCAATGGAAAATCCCAAAATCCCCAAGTCCCCACGATGATCAAAGATATTGGGCAACATCAAAGATAGGAAATTCATAATTTAAAAAAAGATGGCACTTCTCTACTTTCCCCACAAAAGTTCGGGAGGGTTCCCGCAGAGGGCGACCAGGTCCACGATCGCATGGGTTCCCCCACCCAGCGGAAGCCAGCGCCGTTTTGTAGCACTCACAGCATCCTCGGTGATGCGAAAAAGAGTGAATCCGACCGGAAGGACACACAACAGCCCGTACCCAGGACAAATGCCATGTCACATCAAACCTGTATCATTTGGGTATGGCTCTCAAATTGGTACCATTGAAAAGCCGCACTATTTGTTCAAGTATTCAACCGTCCCAAATTGGTGCAATGTGGTGTCCCCCAGTTTAGTTAACTTATAAACCCCATAAGCTAGTTCAATACATCTACCGCAAACCAACTTAGTTATGTTACTTACTTCAACCAACTTGGCGATTTAGCTCACTGGGGCACCACCTTGTCCTATTTTAATGCATAAGTATATCCCCATTCTATCCACATTTGCCAACCATTTGTCAACCATTTCAACCCACGAGCTGCTGCTGGTCTTCAACAGAAACAGGTTGAGCCTAAGAAAAGTGGTCCATGGGCCACTGTTGCATAGGCATAAATCTGCATATATATATATATATATACCTATCTATATATATATATATATGTATGTATATATATATATACGTATACACAGATATATACATATTTACAAAAGTGAAAACAGATGTGAATATAATATAGATATAGATACGTATCTCCAGAAACCCTGCTGCCGCGGCACCGAGACTTTGGCCACCTCCACAAGAGCAGCTTCAGCCCGGCGCACCCGGAGCTGTAAGCCTCGGGGGCCCGAAGGACACCGGTGGGGTAAAATCTAGTACATACATACATGAATATATATATATACATAAACATATATATATATATATGTATATGGATATGTATATATATATATATGGATATGTATATATACAAAATTCAAAAGACATGCGCTAGTGAGACACAATGAAATAGTATGTATGTGTATGTACGTAAATATATATGTCATGCTGTTATGTGGTGTGATGTGATGTGGTGTGATGTGATGCGATGCGATGTGATATCTGATATGTGGTTGCTTATATAGATACAATATGCATACATGTGTGTATATATATACACATGTGCACGTCACACACGTGTAGACAGATATGTGTGTATATAGGAAATGTGTATCTATGTGTGCACACAGACTCATGTGCATAATTTGATGATGCTGTCAATCAAGCTATGGAGATTATCCCTGAACCTAAGATCCCCGATCAAAAAAAGGACTAAATTATATCCAATCCTGCCGCAAATTCACTAAGGGAATCATCATGTCGGTCCAATAGATGGCCATATATTGGAGGTATCTCCATCAGACACACCCATCACGATTGTTCACGAAATCCCCCGCTTTGATTCTGTGGAGAGCATGACTTTTTGAGAACAGTACTTTTGGTTCAAAAATCCCAAATGTTGGTGAAAAAAAAAACAATTTTGTCTGTTCAATCCCCATTTTTCGGAGGCTTTCCCTGAAGTCGGCTGGCATTTCGGACGCTTGGCCGTCTTGCTCGTGCGCCTGACCTGCGCAGGTCATGGAAATCCGGTGGGGAGTAATGTAACCCAAATGCCACCGGTGGGTAGTAATGGTTCCAATATAGTGTGTATATATATATCATCCCATTATTGGGAAATAAAATTTGTATATCCCATTATTGGGAAATAATTTTTTTTATATCCCATTATTGGGAAATAAAATTTGTATATCCCATTATTGAGAAATAAAATTTGGGGATATCATGGGATATCATGTAATGTGGGTAAAACAATGTCATAAACTACTCATGACTGGGAATGATAACATACCACCTACAGTAAAAAAAACAAGATGATGACTGGGGGATGGTTTCTGACATTGTTTTACCCACATTAATCCAAATGCCAGCCACCAAAGTGGCTGATAGCAACCCAAAAAAGATAGGCTTCAATACTATGAATGGGAATGTGTTTCCACTAAAGTGGCTGGGAATGTGGATTTTAGTGGCTGATTTTAAGGTCGGATTGTTATTTTTCGATCCTTTCAAGATTGCGGGATGGCCGCTACTTTTGGGATTGATGGTGAATAAACCCGAAATGTGCGTTCAATGGGAGGATGGTTTCCTAGGAGTTTTACCCCACCGAAGTACACCATGTTTGGGTGGGCTCCGGAAAATATCCTCAAACCCTATTGTTGATCATCATTTTTCTCCATCAAACTTGCTGGGGTATCCCCCCGTGGCCATTTACAGAACTGGACGTGCAATGCAGCGGCATCTTCAACTGCAAAAAGGGCTGCCAGGTGGTTAAAATTGAGTTGGCTGTCCACTCATGCAGATGTAGCCAGATCTACCAATAATATGTATAATATGTATGTATGTATGTATGTATGTATGTATGTATATATATATATATGGTTGGTGGTTTCAACCCCTCTGAAAAATATGAAAGTCAATGGGAAGGATTATCCCATGTCTTATGGAAAATAAAAAATGTTTGAAACCTCCAACCAGATATATATATATCTATATGGAAATAGAAGTTTTAACGTTTCCCCAGCCCGTAATATCGCCGTTTGGTTGTGATTCAGCTTAGTAAGCATCATTTCTAGCGACGTCGCAATGAGGACGTCATAATCTGTCAATATATATATATGTACATATATATATATGTAAATATATATAAATATATATATATATATGCATGTATATATATATATATATATATATATATATGTGCATATATATATATATATATATATATATATCCTGGTACTATCATTTGTGTATGGGTCAAAATGATTGACCTGAAAAAATGGATGGTGTAATAATACGGAAAAAAAATGGTGTGTCCATGTGTGCCTTGTTTGTTTATGAGCCAAACCTATTTCAAGATGCTAGAATCCCATTTGGTTTGCTAGTCAAATCTAATGTTACTTCAGAAAAAGAAAAAAAACAATGTGGGTTGTTCTTCCGCTGATTTCCATAACCCACCGCAGCAAATGGGTCAGCCCAGCCATGGTCGAGCTCTGCATTTGGGCAAAGACTCTGTCCGCCTGCGGAGCAAAGGTCGCACCAATTGATGGGGGGCTGGGAACATTTACCACCTGATGGGGTACTTGACAAAATTTGGTATACTTTGGGGAGCTGTGATCACAAGGTCTTGTCATAATCGGAGGGCGATCATGGTTTACCCACCAAAACTTTACTGCCTTTCAACAATGGTGGAAGATCATGGAATATCACACCAGCAGCTTCCACAGCTTACCCCTGAAGTTCAACATTCCAATTATGTCAGGTAAATTCCATGGCATATCACCCAATATCACCCAATATTCAATCTTTTTTTAACCCCCCAACAAAATGCCCAGCATTCAGTTCTTTCCAGGTTTGCTATAGTTCGCCATCCATTTCCTGTCATGTTCAAGCCATTTTCCAGTAATTTTCCAGTCATTGTCTATCATTTTCCCCATGAAATTTCCAGGTGTCCAATGATTTTCCCCATTATTTTTGCATCATTTCCAGCTTTCCAGTCATTTTCGAGTGATTTTCCCATGAAATGTCCCAGCTTTCCGGTCCTTTCCTATCGCTTTCTCCTTGGGCCGTTCTCAAAACCGCGCCTTCTCCTTGGGCCACTTGCAGAGCCGCCCTCGGCGGTGTCGCAGCTCCTGGGGAGATCACTGGGAACGTGGGACATGTCATTTATGGGGATTTATACTATAAATGTCATTGATGTAAAATGTGGTATTTTACTGGAATATTACGGAAATTTTATAGTATCATTTATTTCCATGTCCCAGAAAATTTATACTGTATTCTTTAAAAAAAAAAAACTTTCCGGAGTAATATTCCCCATTTCCCAAGAATACTGGGAAATATCCCAGAATACAGTGGGATCTTGGGAAATGATTTGGGGATATAAGTTATTTGAGCTGATGATGATGATGATGATGATGATGAAAACCTGATTTGGTCTGAAAATGGGGAATGTCCAACAAATGACAATTTTAAAGTGGAAAATGAGAATAGGCCATTGGAATTAGGGATCCCCTATTTTCAGACAATCTATTGGGGAATATAACTGGGAATAAAACTGTTACATATCATTTATTTGGATATATTGGGAAATTACTTGGGGATATAACTGGGATATAACTTATTGGGAATTGTGGATATAACTTAAACCCTAATATCTGGTTATATACCAATAAGCTATATTCCCAATAAGTTACAATTACAATAAGCTATGTCCCAATAAGTTATGTCCTGGGGATGAGTTGCAACTGGGATTCAAATCCCATTGGGGATGTAACTTATATTGGGAGTATCACTTCTTTCGGGATATTATAACTTATGATATAACTGGAATACAAATCACCATATCATAAATTAAAATATAATGACTCTGTTTTTTGGGCAAAATGGGGGTACACCAAAATGATTGGTTTCCACATTCAAAGCAACCCCCATTTTGGATGATTTCGCAGGTCCCCCATTTTGGGAACCTACTTCTGTGAATTTCAATGGTCTTGCTTTTCTTTCTGGCAACTGTAATTCTTCATCCAGCTTCTCCATCTTCAGAAAAGGAACATCATTATATAAGTAATTTCGACAGGGAACAGAACACAACACTTGTTTGCGGTCAACCTGGCTGACCCCATTCTTTGGATAAGATGTCTTTAGCCGATCCTTCGAGCCCCAAAATACCCGGTACCCTCTGATACTCGAGAATGGCAGCGAACAATTCCCATGTTGCACGGGAAAATCTTCTATCTATTCCCTGGTACGATAAATATCAAAATCTATAGGTTTCCCCAGGAAATTGATTTGCAAATGGTTGGTTTTCCATCGCTATGGTCCGGCAATTCTCCAGCCAGCCATGTCTGAACTAGCAAATGGTATAGTATATTCCCAAAAAATATGTGTATACTATATATATATCATATTTTTTAAATGATATATATATATATCATAGTCTTTGCGATTGTATCCACACTTTGTTGGTGAAACCCTGGTCTCCCAACTAGTCCCCAGTGAATCGTCAATTCCTGGTGTCCTCAAATCCCCAGTTTTTTTGGTCCTGTGCCCATTGCAGCCATGTACGGGCTAACGCTGTTGGACCCCCATCCGCCAAATCACAGACCTCGGACGGGTCTAACTGTCGAACGGGAGATATAATCGAGACATATGCGGCTATAATTTATAGATGATGGTGAATTGATGATTAGATGGTGTCATGCTATCCAAATTATGTTTGATGATTATAGCGATACTCGATTAGGTGTTAATAGATCATTATACCACCTGGTTTATTCTGGTTTTCTTGGGGATCCTATGACCACTGCAGGAACAAGCATCAAAAAAACAGTACAAACAGGACGACAGATGCTGTTGAAAACGTTGTTGGTTTGTTGGGAGTCGCATAATGGGCTTGCAAGAGGGCTCCGCAAGTTCCTACGGTAAACATAACCCTTTGGGGTTTCCAAAAGGTCAGATGATGCTTTAAAGAAGTGAAAATAAGTATATAAATGAGGATCCATATGTAATAATTCCATGAACCAGCCAGCATAGATCAATGTAACAGGTTCGTTAAACAGACAGGTTTGAGGCAAGAATCAAGCACATGAAATATTGGGTGTTGATGTTCGAAAGTGTCTTCAATCTGTCCCCCTAGCCCCACGGGAAAGTAAGATGAACCCTATCATGTTCTGTGCGGGCGAACTCATGGATTTGGACATATTTGGAAATTCTGGGGTACTCTTCATCTATGAGTAATATCCAATAGAGACATATATCCAAAACTCCACATCAAAATGATGGGTCTTCCACATCTATGTTATGCCATGGTCTTCCAAAAGTTCAACCCACCAGTAGATGCTTGGCTGCTTCCCAGCTCCAGGATGGCCCATATATATATATATATACATCTGCTTCTGCAGATATGCATAGAGATACATATACTCACACATATGTGTATACATAGATGTATATTTACAGATATACGGACAAAAGAAATGATGTACACGTATACTTACATACATGCACACATACACGCGCCAAAATTATGATAATTGGGATACTTCCCCTTCCCCTTCGAGGTCGCAGCCTGGCGTCTCAAGAGGATGGCCTCCGAAATCGGCGTTATCCCCTATTAATCCATGGTTTCTCGGGCTTAAAATGGGGGGAAGGGACTAATAACTTCCGTAGCCATGGTATAGATGGTGATTTTCCAGAGCTATGTTAAGAGTACCAGAGGGTTCTCTCTCTCTCTCTCTCTCTCTCTCTCTCTCTGGTAATTTATATGACCTTCAATGGGAAAAAATCGATGGATGACTTTCCATTGCCAGGCTCGAGGCCAAATTCTGAAGGATGACCATGATGACTGAAGATGGAGAGTTCGAGAGGACTATCAAATCTGTTTGGATCTTGCAGCGGTCATGTTGTTTTTGATAACCACAACTTTCACTCGCTTGTTGCTTGGATTTTGTGTATTTTCCAATACAGTACATGTGCATAGTTCATGTTTTATCAGATAAAGATCACTGTTTCCACCCCTACTCAATACACACCCTCGAGGATGGATATCCTGTGTATCTATCCCAATCATTCATTGGTTATAGCAACTGTTTTGTTGTTCATATCAATTATTCTTAAATGAGCCATGAAAAAAAAACCTTGGTTGATTGCTTCGTATAGGGAGTTATACTACCTAGCTTATTGGAGATTGTTAAAACCCATGTTTCAATGATTCAAATATTCTGGTTGTTTTGTCTGCGTAAAGAAATTGTGTGTCGGAATACCCTATATTTTTTGCTGATCTCCCTGTTGTACAGAAATTTACTGGTTGTATCCAATGTCTATCTATTGAAAAACGGTGTTTCCTCTGCAACTTGCAAGGTAATTCATGTTCATTTACCTACATCCCAGGTTAAGCCTGCATAAATATGCATGTATATATATATATATATTCATACGTGTATATATATATATATACGTGTACATATATATATATATATATGTATATATATACACGTATATATATATATATATGATCGAGAGACCTTTAGGTACCATTTTGTTCCGGTTAATTCTGATAATTTTTAGCGCCTTTTGGATAATTGAGAGGATTTGAAGAATTAAATGATTTAATCCTTTTAATCCTTTTAATCCTCCAGAGCCTTTTGGGGGATTAAAAGGATTAAAAGGACTAAATGATTTAATCCTTTTA
>Ga0126342_10010376_pt1 | contig 16660 bp, 17 predicted proteins | sample Cyp1metagenome_FD_92528 | JGI IMG/M metagenome (GOLD analysis project Ga0126342, IMG submission 92528) | Coral microbial communities from Lord Howe Island, Old Settlement Bay, Australia - Cyphastrea 1 metagenome | ecosystem: Host-associated > Invertebrates > Cnidaria > Coral ... | reverse complement strand
TTCCTTCCTTCCTTCCTTCCTTCCATCCAACACATCTCCGTCGACCACTCAGTCTCGCTCCCCCGCGGCGAGTGCAACTAAACGAGAACCCAAGCATCGGAGATGCTTTTGGGAAAAAAAACATAAAACGTTGCTTGATGTTGCTTGTCGATCGGATCGATCGACCTTCTCCAAGCCAAATTCCAAGTCTGCTGTCGAGCGACAGCTTTGCAGCTCCATTAAGTGTTGAGGTCCTGCGCAAAACTCATTAGACTCATTGGAAAGTGACAGGTGATGGAATGATGGACCAACAAAAGTCCTCTTGAAGTGCCTCCAATTGTCCGCGGGTCTGCTGGTTGCTGTCATTCTTCAATTGCCATATCTAATCTTGCACTCCGAAAAGCTCATGGCTGATGAGTTGAGGGACACAGTAACCATTTCAGCCTGTCCTCTGCATTGCACCTGAAGAGGGCCCCGCTCTGAGGCAACACTTGCAAGGTACACGTATCCATCATTGGTAAATATGGGGATTCCTATGACACACTGTAAACCATGGGATTATAGTGGGATAAACCATCTACCAACTGGCAGGATTTCGCAACATATCAATCATAACAAAGAACCGCTTTTCCACACACGTACTATTCTGTTGCAAGATTTCGGAGCAATGCAAAGCTTTCTTTGTGACTTCACACGTCACATAGGTTATTTGCCCCCAGGCCACTGCCGATCGCGCGCCTAACGTCATTGGTTCACTTGGAGTCCCCAAAGATGCTCCTGCGGGCATGTAGTGAAACATCATGGATCAATTTGGACCGATGGATCAGCTCCATGGTAAGTTGCCAATCTCACAAGGAGATTGGATGACTTCGGGCAGAATGGCACCTGTATGTTGGTTTGGAGAATCGACTTCAAACGCCTGCAAGGACTTGTAGCAGGATGGTCGAATTTAGGTCTGACGACTTCACTCTCAAGTCTTGATGGTGCAATCAATTCTGGTGGCCAAAGGCTATCATCCTATCTGCTCTTCTCTGATCCTGTGTTGGACCTCTACTCAGTGCGGATACAAGCTGAAAATCAGCCAACACTCAGGAAATATAAACAAGATTATTCGATCAAATCATGTAAATCCACTTTGACGATGTTCGACTGTTCTATTAGTCCATTAAACAATATTCAACACCTTTGGATTCCCAGCCTCAGAGGGTCGTCGAAGCCCGCACCTGAACAGTTCCTATCTCATGGGTTGATCCGGGGGATCTTAAAATCCAATGGTTCACGACGAGGCTTTCCCATTCAAAATTGCCAGTGGGGTTTCTCAATTTTGGAGCTATCAAGCCATCTCTTTTTTAAGCCCAGCCCCAGCCTTCGACAGAAGTTGGAATCTGGCGCGTAGCAATTGCCACAGATGCAGCGGTAGCTGCTGCTGCGCGGCCTGCCACACCTGAAACGCAGCCAGAGGGATCTGTGGTGGCGCTGGGCACCATTCTTCAAACGATCAAAGGATCCTGAAATGATTCCCATATGATTCCCATATGATTCCCATATGATTCCCATATGATTCCCAAATCCTCCAAATGATCCCCCAGATCCAGATGCCTGTGGCAAGCATGTGCATCCGGAGCAAAAAGAGTGCCACACTTTGGACACTCCGCTGCCTGCAGGGCGAAAGGCAGAAATGAAACTTCTCCGCCATCTTCTCAAGTTACACGACGTGGGAAAACCATAGAAGGTCTAACATTCCAAATGCGCGCTTGCCCGAGCTAGTGATTGATGTGGCAAGGTAGGGCAAATTATGTGAAAGGTGTCTGTCCCCAAGCCCTGTCAGACAGATCAGACAGCGTGCCTTAGCATCTCCTTTCTCTTTCCCTGCAGCCGGTCCTGTGTATCTCGAGCTCTTCCGAGCCACATGAGGTTTCAACCTCCAGCTGGACATGGGAAACCATCAGGCCTTCAATCCGTGGACTGGTCTAAGGGGAAAAACCGGGGAAAACTGCAGGAAACCATGGAAGAAATCCCAACAACCATACGGGGAAAACCAGTAAACCAAGCTTCTCCAATTTCCGGATGAGGGATGATCAGAGCGAACCATTCCATTCTTAGGATGCCCATGTTTTTTCCCGCGGCCATGTCTGACATCGTCGGTTTGGGGCCCCCAGCAGCCTTCGAGTCTTCCGGGTTCCAGCTCGCTCGTCTAGACCCTGTGGCCAGGTGCTGCTAAAAATATCGACGGGTTACAGTACTGTAAGTTGTTATATCATCATTGTTGTTATTCTTCGTTATAGTGATTCTTGGTAGTAGTGTCATTGCTACTGTTATTGATTGGTGTTCTTGTTACTAGTATGATATCAATGGATTCTTAATGTGATATGATGTTCAAAAAAACAGGAAAGGTGATGTGAACAAGATGATTTAATCAATTGAATCAAAGATCATGAAAGCATTAACACTTATCCAGTAATAATCATGTAATGTTGGTAAAACAACAATAAGCCATTCCCAAGTTCACCATGAATAGGTGGTATATAGACCATTCCCAAATGGGCGGTTTATGGCATTGTTTTACCCCCGACCGGCGCAGGTGGTTTTTATCGGTGGTGCCTGGCTCACTGCCATGGAACCCAGAATCCGCCTGACCGAGGCACAAGCCTTAAGACAATCAGTCATGTTTAGTTTATTCATGTAATATCCCTGCACATCCCTGCACTATTCATGTAAGATGTTAAGTAATATGATGTATAACATTGTATAACGTCTGTCTGCCCTCTGGTGTCTTCTTTCTCATGGCGAACCAGGACCTGCAATCGGTGGCAGTGCAAGCGGCTCATGGCACCCGGAAAGCCACGCCGGTGGCTGACAAGGGGCTGAAAGGGGCCTGCTTTGTTGAACAACACTGGTGCACAGTTGGTGGAGTTCAGAGCAGCCTAAGGGCCTGACTTTTGCCGAGTATTCAATTGCTTCTGTTGTGGTGGGCTTTGAAACTCGCATCTGTTGAGCATTTGGAGCGTTGAGCTGCAGACTATCTCAATGACATGGTCAGGTCGTGAACGAAGGGCAGATTGATGCTGGGAAGGAATTGTGATCGCACGCCGTTTGAATCTGGCATAAAATTGAAGGCCGGCTGCAGAATTAATCGTAATCCGCATTTCTGTTCAGATGCCAAGTGCAGCGGCTCTTTTACACTGGCGCCACCTGGTGCTCTGATAGCAAACGCTGGGCTTCCTGTCAAGCTGAACAGTGGGCTCAGTGCGGCCACCATCAAACATGGCTTGCACAGTTCAGATTTGCTCTGATTGCTCTCTTCAAAACCATCTTGGTATAATTGGTATATGGATTTGTCTAGAAATAGAGGACCCCCAATTCCCATGGTTTATCTTGCCATTTTCCCATGATTTCCCAGTCATAGCCATAAATTGGGTGGTATAATCCAGCCATATCGCTCCACCTTCATCCAGCCGTGAGGTGCCACAAACATCCACCCAATCATCCAGCCCGTTACTTCATGCCATAGTTAATCCATAGTTAATCCATAATTAAGTGGGTACTATGTTAGATAGTGCTAAATTATGAAAATTATGGTGATTTGCCGCTGATTTGCCTCATTTAATAAATGTGCCATGTTCCATAGCTATGTTAAATATTCTTAAATCACTCAAGGCTACTAGTGTTGCACCAACCTTCTCCGAGTACCATTGAATTCTAACCATCCGATACCATCCGCCCAGCCGCAGTCAGCCTCCGGGCACAGCATTGCCTCGGCTCGGCTCGGCTGCCCGAACAACGCCGTCCATGACCAGCCAGGCTTGGATCAACTGGCACTGCACAAGGTCAGCCTCAGCTAAGCAAGACCCGAATGCAAACACAGTCAGGGCCCAAAGGGACCAGAGTTCGGTCATGTTTGCATGAAGAACCCTTTTTCCACATATATAGGATCCAAGAATCATAATAACACAATATAGTAGGTGGCCAGTGATGGGTTGAGTGTAGAAATCAGGATGTATCAAAGAATGATCCGAATCGTTGAAAAAAACAACAACACAACCACTTCACCCGATACTGAGAGCAACTTTATAAAAACGATAAGGAAATGTACATGTAAGTCATGTATAGTCATGTAAGTAGCAAGAAAACATATAAAATTGCCCTTGTTAAACCACTTCACAGCTGTCAGAGCGGAAGTCTTTTTCCAAGGCTGCGGCGAATCACGGGGGCGGAGCCGGGCCGGGGCTGGAAGCTCCAAAACGCTTCCACCATTCGACATAGTCCTCGTACTGCATCGCCAAGAAGAACTCCACCTGTTTGTCAAAACCATCTTCCAGTGGATGGGGTGGATGGAGTGGATGGAGTGTGTGCTGAATTTTCCTTCTTTTGCCATCACCTTCCGGACTTTGCGGGGACCAAGTTGTGGCAAAGGGAGGCATCTCTGGGAAGCTGTCCGGTTCATCGATGTGCTTGTCGATCATGGAGCACACCCTCCGGCCCACACTGTTCTCAATCTCCTGACCATCGCGGGACATGGTGAACTTGGCATCACCGTTTCGAAGATGTTGAACCTCCCGAAAATGCAGATCGTGTAGCCTGAGCCATTCCACATCGAACAGCCGCCCGAAACCATTGAAGGGATCAGGGCCTCGCAGTCTTGATCGCCCCACTGAGCTTCTCATCTGGGCATAACCTTGAAAAGCTTCGCTCCGCTGCACAGAGAAAAGCAAGATGACAGGGTCCCCGCTTCGGTAAGCTTCATCCAGCTTGGTTTCATTCTTCCGCTGGGTCGCCCAAACATTGTGTCGAATTGACCTCACCACATTTTCAGCACTATTGCTTGTAATGACGAAGAAGCGAGCTTTGTCAGAATGAGCGGCATGAGACTGAGGGCGCCTCGGTTCAGAGACGTCAAATGGAGAGGCGTTCGCTTCGGCGTCAAAAGGTGACGGTCCTGACGGGCCTGACGGGCCTGACGGGCCAGGCGTAGGTTCGACCTGTGGCTTAGGGACTCTTCCAGGAACCAAAGCTTTTCCGGGCTTGGCAACGTTACCAGCCGGCATGGCTCATGGACGTCTCTACGACTCTACGCGAAAGTAGCCGACAATTGCTCTGAGATACAACACCAACAGGGTGGATATAGAAGCCCATGTTCATGCACCCTTTCTTCTGTCACTGCCAAGAAAAAAAAATCAACGAAAAGCTTTCCTGCACTTGGCTTGGCTTTGCAACTGTCAATCACTCTCAATCCTCACAATGTTTGAAACCCACACACCTAAACTTAACTTCAGTTCAATGTTTCTGACCCACCACGTGTTCACCATGCAACCCTCTTGTCTGCCACCCCTCACACTTGCAGTCATGCAACAGGGAACTCACCCACAAAGATGCTAATCGGATGGCGGCTGACATGGTCCAAAAGTGCACCTATTTGCAGAGCGTCAGATGACAGCACCAAATTTTATATATATAGGCATAGGTATTATATATTGGACTTTTTAACTACTGTAGTTGCTCAGACAAAGGATTTACAGCAAGCAGCTCCACCATTTTCAAAACATGGCCAGCACAAAGAGAACCCAGAGCTTTGTGTGGGTTCTTTCGAAGCCACCTTCATATCAGGTAAGTACCCCTCATCAAGCGCTCCAAGCTAAGCCTGCCCTTCCCAAATGTTGATGGACAACAGACACAAGAAACACAGTGCTCCATTGCATGCACACATGGGTGTGGGTCAAAAAGTTAAAACTCCGCGCATCAAGACCATATTACCCTGGTGAACAATGCAAAGATGACTATATAGAAGAAATATCCCTGTGCGTTTTCGGAGGTTTCCCTTGTCGGTCCTGCCTCTTTCATCAAATACACAAGGCATGGTGGCAACCTTCGTGTGTCAGCCTGCAGAAAATCAAGTCAGCCTAAGTCAGCTGTGTCTTTAACTGTTTCGAAAGTTTCCGGTGAACAAAAAATGGCTCCGAGGCTCTAAGGCCTTGCAGAAGCCGCTACAGCCGTACTTCGCTTCAGTGCTCTGCATGATGCCCTGCTGGTCGGACGCTATCACAACAGACAAACCTTGCAAATGACTCCGAAATGACTCGAAGTAAGTGATTTTGGAACGAAATTTAGCATCAGTTGGATTCACAGCATTTGTTGAAAAGTGCAGCCCACTCAGCGCAGCTACTTTTTGTTCCGTGGCAAGAGTCGCTTCCAACAAGCTCGCCACCTGAGGCTGCCTAGTGGTCCCCTTCGAATAAGATTCAGGGAATGGACTAGAGATACTCGAGGACTAGGTATTGAACGGATTGAACAGTGTTCGTTACATAAATGAAACAAGCTCTCATCAGAAACCCATGATCAAATCAATGGGGGACTTGTAACAAACATAGGTCCCCAGCCTATACTTGAATCTCAAGTCGAGCAAACAGAGGGGACAAACCTTCACAAAATGTTAAACACCGAGGCGCCTTCCTGTGTCGGTAATGTCTCGCCAGGGTCAAAGCCGTTGAGCCTTCCTTGTTCCTCTTGTCCACAGCAGCTCCATGTCGAATCAGAAGATCAACCACATCCTGGCGCAGGGCCCCCATCCCCCCCTCCCCAGCCAGGCGGCGGATCTCCCATCCCATCCCTTTAAAGGGGCCTCGAAGCCTCCTTCCGCGGCCAGCATCAAAGGGGAGGCATCGTGTAGGTTCCCGGCATCTACCTGGAGATGTGGATCCAATGGAGGGTCTCCCCCATTGGTCTACTATTTATCGATTCCCGATTCAATTGGGTGTGTAAACCCCTATTGAATCTACTGGGGTATGACGCTATGACCGTCCCCGGGCTGAGAATCTATCACCCCAATTTTGCCCCCGGCACAGATACCAAAAATGGCATGGCCTCCGCTCGCCATGTCAACAACAACTCAGCTGCAGTCAAATGACCTGCAGCAGTGGGAGCGTGAAGTTTGACTGTGATGTCTTGTGTTGTTTCCCTATGTTCCACTGTAAATTAGATGAACGCCCTGTGTCATTTTTGTCAATACTCCTTTCCAATAACTTATCAAATTAAAATCCATAAGATAGACTTCCTTGCTGCACAAATGGTATGGAAAGCGCTATTTTCATGGCTGCACGACCGTCACCTAATATGGCAATGTCTCAATATTGGGTACCTCACTCCAACTCATGGTTTAAACCTCATGTTGTCATGTTTTCCCTCAAAAGGGCTATAGTTTAGTGTATCCCCTCCTGATCCCCAGGCCTCTCTCAGCCGCCAAGTGCAAAGCCGTGGCCTCCTTTCGGTTCCGTGCCGCCAACAACGACATGGAACCGTTGCTCGAGGTCTCTTCGCCTCCAAAAGGGACCATAAAAGGCAATCCTTTTTGGGCTAACTGCTTTAAGAAATCCACAAAAGCCCACTGCTTCAAAAGCCTATGATTCTCAGGGTCTTGCAATTTGGTGGATTTTCCGAGAGCCACAAACTCCCAAGTCTCTGAGACTGGCAAGCCCTGGCTTCCGATCCACTAGACAACATGCCGCTTGCAAGAGGAGGAACATTAGTTCTTCATCCACACCATTCAGGATTAAAATGGGTCAACTGGATAGTCATATGGCTGGTAGCCCCCTGCCCTGCCCCAGCCTCTACGTAAAAAGGCTAAGAGAACTTCAGAATGACCAGCTTCAGCTGCAATCAGCAACGGTGTGGCGCCCTGTCCGTTGACCATGTCCACGGCCGCACGCCACTCCAACAGGAGCCTGCCAGCCATTGAAGGAAAGGACATCACATCTGACTTAGCTCAGAGCTGGTGCGCAAATGTCCACCATCAACTTGGTGCTCCTTCCCTGTTTCCCGCATTTAGAAAGGACCCTGGGCAATCAGCAGGTAGGTCTCAACAATAACCTGTAACAGTTTCGCTGCCAGGTTTCTAGCTCCAAAACATCTCAAAAGCACCCCCCACCTCACCAGTTCTTTATGACCTCTTTCAGCCGCAACAGAAAGGGCTGTTCCCTCGACGGAACCATCGATCTCCACATTGGAACCCTCCAGCAACAGCTGTTTCGCAACTAAGAGGTGGCCATGCTTGGAAGCTGCCCATAGAGGACTTCGTCCAGCCGAGTCGGTGATGTTCACAGAGCCACGGTAGTGCAATAGCAGCCTTAGAACCTTCCAGGGAATCCCAAGGGTTTCTTGTAGATTTGGAAGGAACTTGCTCCATATCATATGGGTGTGTCTGAAAATGGGGTTTACCCTCAAATGGCCATTTCAACTGGGAAAATGATGAGAAACCATCAATTCATCAATCTTGCAATACCCCATTTTCAAACCAACAAACCCATAATATTATGAAATACATACAAATACATTAAATATATATATATATATACACTGTACATTATTATATATTTATATACAATCCACTCCCACCTCCATATGTCCACCTTCCGCTGCAAACCACAGAGCCGTGGTTGGCTCCGCCTCATTTGGATTCGCCCTTCGCTCAAGCAGCACGCCAGCCACATCAGCATGGCCACGCCAGGATGCCACAATCAACGGCGTCGTTCGTAGTTTTCTGACTTCGGAGGAAGCTGCAGATTTCAAGAGATCCAAAACCATCCTGCTCTTGCCCTGATAACAAGCAGACAGCAATGCATCAGGCAACTGCCAAGATGGTTTCTCTCGAAGATAGGAGATCTTGGGTTCGGGAAGCCAACTCACCATCACGACATCTTCATCTGTACCAGGCGATCTCCGCGCCGCTTCAAAGACTTTCAATGGAAGCCTCCTCAAGCGACCGCCCTTTACTGGATGTGATCGAAACTTTTCAGATCCGTCCTCCGAACTGGGATCGATCAAAAAGGCCTCGTCTCCCTTGATGTTGATCAAAACGCAAAAATGCCCAAAATAGTTTCTGCTCAGTTCGATGTTTTCCAACTTGACTCCTTTCCCAGACTCTGTCAGAAAACTTGCCACAACACTCCAGTCCAGTAGAACGATGGCTGCACGGCAAGAAAACTCCGGAAACTCGTAATCCGCTTGTGGAGCGAAGAAAGATCGGATTTCCTCCAGTGACACTGATCTGCTCTCAGCCGACAGGTCCAACTTGGCCGCTTCCTGGTAGAAGCGCAGCATACTTTCGCGACGATCCTCCTGCAGCTCAGCCTTGAAGCGTTGATAAAAATCAAATCCCCAAGCTTCCGTGAAGAGAAAGCAGAAGGAGATCCGTGTATGCTCAGGGGACAGCAGCCGGCCAAGGGCCAAGGCCAGCTGACGAGTTTCTACACATCTGCCGGGCAAAAGTTCAGAGGCTTCGTCGCACAGAGCTTTGCCAAGATCTGTTCCACTGATGGCCTTGGTCAAAATGCGAACGCAGGTTGGACCACAGTCCATCTCACCTCCTTGCACCATGGTCACCATGTCGGATGCTATCCTGTGGCTCATCACCTTGCCATCAACTTTTGACGACGTGTTTGTTTAGAGCAGGAAACTGGTGGAAAGGTACAAGAACATGTGCAACTGATTGCCTCACTGACAAAGTTAAAGACCCTTGCACTTGGTTCTTTTGATTAAGGGATGTGCCACAACCCAGAGAACACATGACATCATGACAACGCTACAGTTTGCGCATGGTGCCGCTGTAACGGATGAGCCAAGATGGGCTTTTGGACACACCATAGTAATGGTGATGGCAGCAGCTTGGCTGATCAACGACCCTTGGAGGGCGCACCCACCAGGTGCCACGCTCATAGTCCAAACCTCTGTGGTCAATCTGACAAAAGTCAGAAAGTTGGAAAGGCCCAGCTTAGACTCTCTCAAGTCTACATCTTGTAGCGTCTTGATGAATCATACGCCAGCTAAAAGATCTAAAAGCACGTGGGCAAATCAACCAGGGACCCGGGCACTAGATGACGGCAGATGCATTTTGACTGGCGATTTGCTATGACACAGGGATGAGCAGCCACATTCGACAACGATAAATTAATAATGAGGTTGTCCTATCTTGGAAGTTGTGCAAAACTGTCTGTTCACATAACAATCTGCCTGTCCAAATAATGTTTCCATGTTTGGCAGCCGTCCCTTTTGAAAGCAAAAAGAGGTTGCTGCCTTCCGACCGCTCGATTACCTCATGAAGTTGATCTTGATATTGCCGATGGATGGGCACTCTGCACCAAAGCTTACTTTCAGAATGTCTTACTGCGTCTCATTACGTCCCTGCCCCAAATCCTCTGGGAAGTTGCCTGATTCACAATATCTGTATATTTAAATTGTTGGTTTAAAATCACATTCCTACAACTATGGCAATCCAAAACTCCCATACATCAACCAGTCACAATGGTCGTCTTCCCATGTCATCTGACACCCGACTGACACCCACCTGCAAACTTGCGCAGCCTGCCTCAAGAGCACATTCATGCGGAGGCTTCCCATTTAAACACAAATGTCATAACTTGGGTAACCTGGGGTATTCCGAAATACCCCATTTCGAGACAAATCCATGTAGCAGTGATAGAGCATCAGATCACATCCTGCCTACCATTGATCTGCAAATGGAGAAGCTGCAGCTGCAGCTTCGCAGGTCGCTTCCAAATCCCCTGCCAGTGTGGAGACCTGCAGAGCATCAGAGGACCATCTGGAGAGCAATTCCAAGAACAGGAATGTGAAACTTCGGGTAGTCTGGGATTATGAATTGACTTTGGCCTGTTGAAACGAAAGTATCTATATGTTACAAGGACCCTTGAAAGAAATGTTGAGTCTGTGCTCCCAAGAGGTAAAAGAACATCATAGCCAATATCAGTTAGGGATAATGCGGACTGGACACATACCGATTGCCACATTGCAGCCTTTCAGATCTTTCGGTCTCAAAAGATGCGGCTCAACATCTCCGAAAGGTTCGGCGTTGGCGATGAGAACCGCATATCAGGGATTGATCTCTCAACCAGGCGGCAGCCGCTGCAGTGAACATGCGCGTCTGCGCCTTGGAGTTGTGTTATCAGCATGAATTTGCTTGCCACAAAGGGCGTGAAAGCCTCTTTCTCATTTTACATCGGTGTGTGTTGGACACCCGTCTGCCATGGTGCCAGCGTACATGCTCAGAAAACCACCTTGCTATCATTTTCTGTGTCAATCAGACCTGTTTCCATCATGTTAGATGTTCAAATCACAAGGCTTCCTGTCATTTCACAGTGAACAGAGATTCTTGGAGATCATGCAGTTTTGCAGTGTGCCATGTTCATGTCATCTCTCATGATTTCCTGAGCGTGGCCAAACACCTCTCAAGTCTGTACGCACCAGGGCAAAACGAAGTGGGTGCAACGCTGGAAATAGCTGGAGATGGGTCAAAAATTGATTATCAATGGGCTCAACAAATTGATCATCTATAAACTTTACTTTAAACATGATTAAAATTCATTAAATATCTATAAACCATCCATCCATTCTTGGATATCATTCATTTTGACCCATACACTGCCATATACACAGAAGATGTTCCGCTGGAAATCTGCATGAATCTGCTCACTTGCAGAAGACGCAGCCCTTCAGGCCCTGTCGGGAAATCCGCCCGTCCGGCTACTCTTTGAAGCTAATGACGTTGATGCATAGGGAAAAACAGGTTCACTTCTGCCATTTGCTTGTGAAAATAGTGATCATCATCTCCCATTGTTCAAACAACTGATCAAAAATTGGCAAAATATCAAGAGCCTGTCTCAGAATGGTACAAGAATGCACCAAGTCTAGTCAGAATTCTCTGTCATTTCCGTAGAATTCGCAACAAGATGGGGGGAAATCCAGTCCCACAGACCCAAAATTCTACGCATCCCAGCCTGCAGCATTCGCTTCGCCACCATCTTCAATCGGCCATCCACAGGAACTGGCATCAGTTGCTTGGCCTCGCCATAGCTATAGCTGGACCCCCATAGCTGGGGTGCCACAAATGCCATGGTTTCACCGGAAGGATTTGAGGAACGATTGTGAAATTGGTTTCTCCAATGGAAAGCATGGGCTCATGGCCATCCCATTGAAAATGTTCTTGCCAACAAGAAAATTACAATGTTTCTCATGGCCATTTTCTCCATTTTCTCATGGCCATCCAGTTTTCAAGTTAGAATCCATTTTCAAGAACATTTTCAACATCCAACAACTGGATTCTAACTTGAAAATGTTCTTGCCCTCGAGGCTGCTTGCTGGTGAATGTGCAGCCTGCTCTTCCACCTTGTCGTTGTCAACCACGTTCTCACACTCTTCCTGTCACACTGACATGTGTGGGCGCAACGCTGGGATTTGGGTGTGGGTCATAAATTGCGGTGGCTTAAATACCGATTCTGGGAATTCAAAGTTGGAATTTTGTGTGAAAATTGAATTGGTATACTCGATTTAGTCTCATATCCCATCTTCCAGGCAAGCAGAATTTGTTGTTGCCACGGCCAGCCATAGAGGTGTTAGGCCTCGATTGAACCTGTTTCATCCTTTTTCTACATAGCACTGGAGAGATTCCGGAAGGTCCATCCGTGATCGCATTTCAGAAGAGACGCCGTCCGAACCACGACAACGATTTACTTGGTGGATTAATTTGTTGCTAATATTGTCATACATATGTATATATATATATATATTATATCATATCATATCATATTATATTATATTAAATTTTATTAAATTATATTATATTATCTTATATTATATTATATTACATTATATTATATTATAGTATATTATATTATATTATATTATATATATATTATATATATATATTGTCTTTTTCCTCCTGAGTACAGTCCTGCATGACTTTGACTAGTTTGTGATGTTCTTCTCCCACTTAGGATACTTAAGTCCATTTGTCAACCAAATCCATATCACAGTAACCCATGGAACTCAACACTTGAAACATCTTGAAACCCCACCCAGCATTCCAGTCGCCTTGTTGGAGGGTGCGTTCACCGGCATCTCCGATGGTTCCTTTTCAGGACTCGTCTCCGGAACTTCAACTGCCTCCTTGCCAGAATGAGATTTCAGGAGGTTGTTGGAGTTTTACTTTCGTCTACAAGATACCACCCATTGGCGAAGGAGACTGGATGATTCACCGTTGATCCCACACCAACTTAGCACAACCGCACAACCCGAAACCATCGAAGCCCTAGGCCTTCCTAGGCCCCGGGGCCTGTGGTTTCTCCGAAACCTGCGGCGTCATCTTGATGCTTGCCATCAGCTTGGAGGCCTCGCCAGAGTTTCAAGGTCGAATCCTGGATGAAAAAACCTGAAAAACGACCCCACCTCCATAGACTCCATAGGCATCCTGGTCACCTCATGGGCTCAACTGAAAGCTCTGATGTCTTCCATTTGGATCCAACAAATGGGCACCCCATTTTATCCCAAAAAAGACCAATCATGTTGGTGGGAAACCGTATGGGTTTGCAGGTTCTTCAACGTTTGGACATGCCGATTTCAGGGTGCCCCAAACTGTGCTGCCAAGCCACGGGAATGGGGTGTGGAAAAGGCTGCTGTGCAAATGGCTGCACAGTCTTCGTCGCAGGGATCGAGATCGACGGGCGCTTCATGCGCATTGGGTCCTAACATGAAGGAAGGCGAGAGTTTTCCATTGACAATGGATGTTAATCATTAATCATTAACCATTTTCCAATGTCAATGGACCATATTAACCATGAAATGATTGGGAAGATGATTGTTCATATTTAATCAGATTTCATGAGAGGGTGTGTCACATCCTTGTCCAGAAATGGTGAACATCCGAATCATGTGGCCACTGAAAAATGGGGAAAACTCAACTTTATGGCAATGTTCACGGATAAAACGCCAATACATAATTAGGTGGAGACATAATTCGGTCATAAAACTTTACTGGGGAAAAGTCCACTTTATGACAATGGTTCGCAATGTTTCTTTGTGGTCAACAGAGAAAACACCAAAAATTGGTTGATTTATGATGGTAAAAATATGTGATTTTCCAAAAGTGGATTTGGGGCTCCCACTAAAAACCAGGACCTCCCCTGGCTTTTGACCCAGATTCCACAGGTGCGAAGTTGGTGAAGGCTTGTGGGCCCGCCACATAGCTGCTGACCACCTGGCATTTTTCTTTTATGGGACAGAATAATTGGGATATGATGGGATCTAAAGGGTGGTATAATAGGATAACTATGGATAACTTCTATAACCAACCAAATGATGTTCCGGTGCGTCTGAAAATGTGGGTATATGATATCATGGTGTATACCGATGTATGACCATGTTTAATGGGGAATCTGATGAACCAGCTGATTTAATTTGGGGTACAGTATACACAAGTATACATCATTCTTGTTGGACAAAGCCACACGTTAGATCTCAACTACCGATGCAGGTTCAGCAAACTCAGTTCGCCACTTGTCGTGGCATCGGATAGGCCATGCCTGAGATGGGCAGAATGAATCACCTCCATTGCCCAAACAAGTTCAACCCCATCCAGGTTCTTACTCCACACATCTCCACACTTATCCTACCTTGGCAATGTCCTTTTGCACAGCGTTCCAGCTACTGAGTTGGCCCAGTTGAGCCGAGGCACTTTGAGTCACAGTCTTCAGGGGCATAGGAGTGACGGAACCTGGGTAGTAGGGCCTTGCTGACACCATGGGCTCAGTGGGAGGGCCGTTGGAGACAGTGGAGATCTGCCTCGACCAAGCCCCAGCCGCTGGGCCCACAGGAAAACTCGGTGCTTGAGGCGCAACAGGTCTGCCGTTCATCGTGACATACTGCACAGGCCGGTAGACTGGCACCTTAAAGGAGACACCATGACACTGCCACGACACTGCCAGGGCTCGAGTTTCTTTCACAAAATGTCACAAATATGGGTATGGATCAATACCTATTAATACCATTTTTAGTGGGATGAACATCCATTTACCAGCTATTTTGATGTTCACCAGGGGTACAAGGTTTTGACACACTGCCATATGTACAACGTGATCATGAGACTGGGCTCCCCACTGGAGCAGACATGGCACCAAAGGGAGATGAGCGAATCACGAGTCCCAAGATGTCTGAATCTTCCAAGCTGAAAATGGCCATGGTCATGTCACGATCGGCAAATCAACTGACAGCTGACCAACAGAACTACTACACTGCGAAATCTGCGCATTAACAACTTCGAGACTTTGATATCTGTCTAAAAAACAAAAAGAAACAGAAAACGTTTGAACCTCAGCGACCTCAACTTACTGGTGCTAAGCATGGGGGAATGTTCCAATCCATAATGATTCACCATCACAGTGTGATCACAGCATTCCCCCATTCCCTGCGTTTGGGCACCGTGAAGCGCCTGCGGTCGATGCAAGGCCCAGGGCCAGGCAGCAAGCCTCGGGCCCCAAGGTAGCTAAGTTCGATTGGGCCAAATCTTCGCTCGCAAAGTATACAGAACTGAGATAACCCAGCAAGAGTGAGAGTTTCACCACTCCCCCCCAGGCTCCCAGCTCCACAATAGGCGAGCAGGGCCCATCTGGCAGTTGCAAAAGTTATGGAGAGACATGGAAAAAACCGGATATTTAATGCTTAAACAAGGCTTAAACAGCGGGAAAGAACCATGATTTGCCTGTAGATTTTTCCCTTAAACCAACCCACCGACCCCACAGGTTGCTGAAGGCGGGGTCCCAGTCGCCGGCTCTGCGCCTCGTTGAGGAGGTAAGGGCCGCAGAGCTCCGACCTGTGTAAGGAGGAAAGAAGGGGGCAAGTGATGTCCTTCAAAAGTCAAAATGGTGGTTTCCTATGTTTCCTAAAATGGGGGTACCCCAAAATCATCCATTTTCATAGGATGTTCCATTATAAACCATCCATTTTACAAACAAAGTTTCATCATCCCATCCTTGCTGCTGTCAAACTGTCTAAGAGAACCTGAAGAATCGGAAGGCTTGAGGTCTCCTTCCACTTCAATAGGCACAGCGTCCTGGAACAGAAACTCTCGGGGTCAGCCAGGATCACATTGCAGTCAAAACATCCTCTGAACCAAGTAGCTAGCGGCTAGTAGCAAGGTCACTATCACGAAACAAACAAAAAACTGTTTACTTCGAGATTTTGCTGATTTCATTGCAGAAGCGAAGGTCTCAAACTTGGACACTGGCTATGCCACAAATCCATCAAAACTAAAGGGAAAGCAACTGCACTTAGGAACCCTGATTTTGAGCTTCCAACATGTCAGTGCATGTGACAGCTTTGTGTTTTCTGAGAGGCTGCTGCAACTTGCGATAGGCCTCCAATCGAGGTGCTAGAGTTGTCTGGCAACGGGGTCCCCCTAAAAGTTTGCATATCAGTTCACCCCGAAACTCTGCTCGCTGGTTGCACGAGGCGTGCTTATTGAATCTTGAGCTTGCTTGAGAGTGCTTTCCTCTTCTGGACAGACTGTACATCAAGGATGACACTACGCTACAAACCATCTCCATCTACTCATCGAAGGTTGAAGTGGCGCGCTCACGAACTCCGATCACTGTGCGGCTGGACTCAACTTGCCTGATGTATTCTTCTGCCCATAAAACTGCAGCATGTAGGTCGACAAGTGTCTCCTCTGTTTGCTGAAGAAGGTCGCCAAGTCCAGATTCCTTAATCTGGCGCCTGACATTCGCACAATAGCAGTCTTTTTTCACCCCGAGCCCGCAATTGCGTGCGCGGCACAATCCGCTTGAGCGCCGGCCTGAACCCTGGGTCTATTCAGCCAAAAGATGCGAAGTGGAAACCACATCAAAAT
>Ga0126342_10010375_pt1:0-15000 | contig 16666 bp, 14 predicted proteins | sample Cyp1metagenome_FD_92528 | JGI IMG/M metagenome (GOLD analysis project Ga0126342, IMG submission 92528) | Coral microbial communities from Lord Howe Island, Old Settlement Bay, Australia - Cyphastrea 1 metagenome | ecosystem: Host-associated > Invertebrates > Cnidaria > Coral ... | reverse complement strand
GATAACCCATCAAATTCGGGGTATGCCATTTTCAGATAGCTGATGGGTTGATTGTTTTGATGTGACACTTGCTTGTTGGGCCACGTTTGAGGGTGGAAGAAGCCCGGCAAGAGCTTCGAGTTCATGCGATGGCGAGGCATCCGTTCTTTTAAGACAACAGCAACACTTGAAGATGAAGACGCTAGCAGCAAAGCAATCTGCAATACACTCGATAAATTGCAACTGAAGGCTTGCAAAGTTGGCGGATTCTGAAGATGTGGAGAACTTTGCCAAAGGTTTGGAGGCTAGGAATCCATGGGAAAGTGTTGCAGTGGAGTGCTCTGGCTATGCTGCCGGCTTAAGCTTGCGATGGAAATCACCATAGTTGCCAAGGAGCTCGCAGATCATGGTGTTCCCAAGCAAGAATGGCATCACTTCAAGAAGAGGTCGGCTGAGACTGTTAGACATTTTGTAACTCTACTGGATGCATATTTAGGCTGTTGTGAAGGCACCGTTTGTTTTTTTGCTAGAATCGAACAACATATATTTCTTCTCCATGTATGTATGCCTACGTATACTAATCATACTATATCATACTTCTATTAGTCTATCCAACCCTCTGGTATATTATATAAGTTTTGGCTGGTTGGACTTTGGGAATGCAAGAACATGTTCAATTTTGCATGATTTTCTGGCATGGCAGGCATTCACAGCTCAAAATCCGCCAGCAATGCCAGACCAAGCTTGCCTTGGCAACGAAGGTTCGGGTGAATGACGCTTGACATCTTGCAACTCTTCCAACAGTTTCGACACAGGGTTGTCTGAAAATAGGGCATGGTTAGTCGTAGGTTCCATTAAGATTACCACAGTTCCACTGGTTGATTATGTTTTTTCCGTATTCTCCCCATAGGAATCACAGTTTTGCGGTGTAAACCCCCCCATCTTCAGAGCCATATTTGACGTTCCAGGCCAGAAATAAAGAGCAAATTGCCGCAGCGATGCAAGAAGCACAGGCACCAATGGAACCACAAACTTGGAGTTTTTCACGAAAGCTAGCTTCTGCTAGCTGAAGTCCCTCTTACTTTAGCAAGGTATTGGGAGGGCTGGAATCTCCAATCGCAAAAAACTTCATACTTAACTACAACCTCTTCCCTGTTTTCGTTTTTGGACTGAAACCTATCAGGGCATATGCATGAGTACTGAGCAAACTTAAAAACGCTGTCAAGGCCCAAGAGACAGATATGGAGGTATAGCTTTGTAGACTAGGGGCGGCACCGAGTGGCTCATTGGCCGATAGAGGCAAAACAGTGCGTGCAGCCTGGGAAGACGCTCTAGCTGATCCTTTTCCTGCAACTGGTAGCGGGGCATTGCTCCAGGTGTACAGAGTAAGCCCAATGACAAGCCATGGCTATGATGATGATTTCGACATTGCCGATGATGGTAGCTCATGGGACCACTATGAATCCTATGCAATGAGAAGGGGGGTACCCAACAACCTGCTATTCACATGACCCAACAGATGACCGCGAAGGTATTCCCCGTCATGTGATGGAAAGACCAGCTTCTTTGCTTTTGAAGATGCAACTGATGACCGGCGTGATCTGGGACCTGAAAAACATGGACCTGCTTTGAGGAACAGGCTTGAAGTAGAAGCAGCTGTTTGCAAGCGAGATTCTTGCGACCGTATTTCATCAAATGAGCTCAGACAATGTTTCTGCATCGATTCATGCAGTTCATGAAACACAACAGAGGTACAATGGGTTTGCAAAGATGGATGACCAAATTTCGAATCACCGGAGAATAGCCTCACTAATTGAGTCTTGGATCCATCTCTTATCTGATTTCGAGATTACAAACCCAGAGGCGATTGCACATGTCAATGAGAAGGAAGTTCATGAAGCTCAGCAACAAACCACAGCAGATCTGGCAGCAGCCACTCCAGGTGCAGACCCCCACATCACTATGCCTTGGACAGATGATATGGCGATGGCCGCATTCACTTAACTCATCGCAGATAGGAGATTCAGATCCTTTACTTGTTCACCTCACACCATCTGATCTTACTCCTCAAGAAGCTCGCGCTTACAGCAATCCAGACAAGAAGATGGAGAGAAAAGCGAGGAGAAAGGATATCCAGAGGCAGAACAAGCACGAGGGACATCCTCAACAAGGTGATGAAGAGGATGATGGTCTTTGGTTGGATTTACAATCGGGGCAGAACTATACTGGTCGACCTTATTGGCATCAAGTTTCCAACACTGGTCGAGGTCGATCGTCTTCATCGTCTTCATACTGGAGACCGAAACGATACCTGCATAGTTCTAAAAGGAGAAGATAGCACAAGGTCAGTTAGCTCTGTACAGTTTTGCATATGATTCACGTTTTTGCATTGATGGTATACTCTTAAAAGAAAGAGTTTTCACCCTTTCAGTTTGATATATACTCCTAAGAGACGGAGAGTATCACACATCCTACATCAATCATTTACTCTGCGAGAGAAACTAGTATTTTCACCCTTCGATTTCTGTCCGTTGTTACTTGAATGAGCGACTTTGGAGATCCGATTTCCAATTGTGTATTTTGTGTTTTGGTCTGCTTTTCGTTCGACCTGAAATTCTGAATCTGGCACGCGCTAGATGGAAACTTTCACCGGTAGAGCATTTTGACAGATCGACCGTGCACTCCGCACCAGTGTCGAAAAATACCGAGAGCTGACATTGTTTTTGATTTTTGACATGTCCTAAGAATTAGTCACGATTCCACCGCGCACTCCGTTCTTAAGACCATTGCGCATTCCCCGCTATTTTTGCTGTTTAGCCAAGGTGTTGACTAGTTTATTTGCTATGAACTCCTGCGACAGCAAGACGCAGTGCTCAATTCATTGCTTTTGAACTTGTGCATGTGTTTGTGTTTTGGACTGAACCCTATCAGGGATTATCAGGGCACATTCATGAGCACTGAGCACAGTTTAAAACACTGTCAAGGCTCAAGAGACAGATAGAGCTATAGCATGGTATCGTTTTGTAGGCTAGGCGCGGCACCGAACGGCTAATTGGCCGATAGAAGAAAGACAGCCAATGACGCTGTTGCCCTCTTCATCCCCTCCCTCCCCTTGGTTGGTTCACAAATAGTTTGGCCGATTCTCAATCTCTCCCGGGGACACCGTCGGCATGTCGCCCCCGGCAACAAAATCGGCAGCATCCGCATCCTCAGCATCATTGTGTTTTCGTGCCAAGTTCCCTGTCAAGTTAGCTTTTGTCCCTTACCCCTGGGCCTCAAGCTTGCTATTGAACCAAACATATTTTTTGAGATGAACATGTTGACCCACCTATACTCTTATAGATTTGCCGGAATTCACATGATGGCTCCATTTTTTTGAATGATGATGCATGATGACGCATGTCACATCAGTGTCACCGCGTGAACATGTCAGGAATGTCGCGTCGAAGATGATTGCGTAGTGATGGAAATCGCTAGACAGACGATGTCTGTCCTGGAGGTGCCACAATTATTTATAATTTGAGGTAGATCCGTGCATCATGGTGGATCTGCCAGGATTATGTGGAGATGACCTTCATATTTACACACACATATATATATAGATATGTGTACTATACACAATTTACGTACTCGTACATCTGGGTATATATTTATGGATATACGTACTATATATACATTACATATATTTCTATGAACTTTACATGCATATAAGATACGTATAACGTGTTTCGGAGACCTCTAAAGTTCACCCTATAGACATGAGTGAATTGGTTTTGCACATGGCACAGTCTCGGCTGGTTCAGGCTGAAGAAACTATGGCAAAGACGAGAGCGGAAGTAGCAGAGGTGGGGCCAGAGAATCGGGCGCAAAATCCCCTGCGGAATCTACGCGGTTCTACAACAATTAAACATACCCCATCAACCCCAGTAAATGTCCATGAGATTGTATACCCATTAATAACATTCAATAACAATATACCAATCAATATATACCATATATTATATATCTATATACTATGTACCAATGAATAATTTCTCACAGTCTTGGCCTTAGATGCTGAAGTATTTTTCTCAGGAGCTGTCGGAAGCAGTGCAGGGAGAGGACGACAGCTGTGCGTTAAACACGGTGGTTTCACAGGGCATGATGGTAACCCATGGTAACCCAAGGTAACCCATGGTAACCCATGGTAACCCATGATAACCCGACGAGGCATCACTCTTGTGGTGAAGTTCGACGTTTTTTATTTTTCCAAGACCAGGTACAAACATTGCCAACAAATGGAGCACCAAAAATCATCAGAAATCTGTCCAGACTCCATCCCCAAGCTGTGGATTGATCCCCAAATACACCGGCTAATGTGGTGATCGAAGGATCAGCGACGTATGCTGGCAGCAATCACGGCTGCAGATGCGGCAGGCTTCACATGTTCTGAGGCGCCTTTCTGGACATGGGATATGGTGGGATGTGGTGGGATGTGGTGGGATATGGTGGGATATGGTGGGATATGGATCAGAATTGGGGCAGATGAAACCAATTTGAAGCCACACATTTCATCACGTTTGGTGGCATTAGGTTTTCGTCAGTGTTCAGCAGATTTATGCATCACTCTGTGAGTGACAATCTTTTTCACTGATGCCCCATCCAACTTGGACATTTTGCCAAGCAGGTGGCATTCGCCAGAGAGCGCCTCAGACGTTTGAGGGCCCGAGTTGGTGCCAGCCTTGGTGAATGCCAGCCATGGTCAACGCACACCCAGTCCGGCGCCAGCAGGTGCAGGGCAGGAGCTCCAAGAAGCTGCACATTCAGCAGACATGTACAGGCACTGCTGGTACTGCTGGCACTGCTGGCACCGCTGGGAGCACGGTGCATCTGAAGCAACTTTGGGAGACTGACAACCTGGTCTTCATAGGAAGTTAGAGAAGAGGTGTACGGAGGCTGTTTCAACATGCTTTAGCATGGAATGGAAATTCTACTCAGTCTGGTCATCAACATTGGAGGTGGCTTTATGTCGCGGAACCCCCATACTGTCTTGGCTCAAGGAGCTGGTTGTGGATTAAGGACCCATGAACGTTCGAGACAGTTGTCCCTGAGTCAAATAGTACAGTCATTAGTCACAGCAATCATTAAGGCCTGTCACTCCTCGCAACCTTGACGATTGCAGGGTCAAGAACATTGAAGTCACCCGCATTCACCTCAGACATATCATTTATCAGCAAATGCCAGCATTTGCCCATTACCTTTTAGTGTATAACATTTAAAAACAGCATTTATAATTTATCGTTTCCCCCGGTTTCTTTGGTCCTTTGTGCTGGCTGGGGATTCGAAAAACGGGATGCGGAGCTAGTGCCTGCAAAGAGATGCCTTCGGGTGTGAGAGGCTGGTGGCAGTGTGTTGATTCACTGGATGAATTTGAAAAACCAAATGCCGGATTGCGGAGTTGTTTCCCGCCAATCCAATGGACAAACATCCAGGGATTTGGTTTCCGCTAACATGCCCGTGAAACCAATTCTAGATGATTGGTTCATGATTGGTTGAAGTTGTGTTGACAGATTTTGTTGCCTCTTTATGAAACAAAGATGGGAAGGATGCAGGCACATTTTTGTACTCTTCTGCTTCCTTTTGGAAAGCCATGACCTGACAGGAAGTTCTCTACATTTTTTTCAGCTGATGGCGCTTCTGCTCCAGCTTGAGGCACTGCCTTTGGCCGAGGAGACTTGCGCTCCTTGGTGGGGGACCAGCGACATTTTCAGAGCACATTATCAAATAAACTTCAGGGTTTAGGGTTTATTATATATTCCGGGGTTGACACTACACACTATACACACACACAATAATTTTTGAAGCCTGCTCAATCCATGCTGCTGAAGGAGTATCACGGTGTTGAGGAGCACAGATGGCCAGGCGGTGATAATCGTGTTTCACCTTTTCTTTTCAAGAATTCATTTTTGCAGCGAATCACCGATTCATTTTTTACCATAGTGATGCAGTGAAATGCTGGATCCTCTGAAGGTGCTTCGAGCAGGCAACTAGAAGATCCTGATGGAAGTCCAGGCATCCAATCAGATTTCATTGGACAAAGGTGGCAGCCTCAAAGTGCAGATATGTCGCGGTATGCCTGCAAGTGTGAGTTGGACAGGTATACCAGAATAAAAGACCTGCACCGATGGTGATATGCGGACGAAGACATAGAGACATATATACGTACGTAGATACACACACACATATATTTGTACATAATTAAATATATATATACATATATATATATATACATATATATATACATATATATATACATACATATTATGTATATACATATATATATATGGACACATGTATGTATATATATGTATATACATATGTGTATGTATATATTTATATACATATGTTACATATATACATAAATACATATACACATAATATATATACATACATATATACACATAATATATATATATATACATACATATGTACGCATTTACATTTAAATGTATATGTATATATGTATACATGTGCATATATATATATATATACGCGTATTTAAATGTAAGTGTACACATATATACATATAATATGCATATACATATATGTATACATATATATATGTATATACATGTCTATGTATATATTTAGGTCTTTACATGCCTATACATATGTCTATGTATGTATGTATGTATGTATGTATATATAATATATATACAGGGGAATATATCTATCTCTCTCTACATATTTATGTATTTGTACATTGTAATATACATACATATATGCATATGTATACAGATGTATGCATATAAAGGTATACATATATAAATCTCGGTATATCTAAATGTATGTTCATATGTATATATGATTATATATATGTACATATGTATTTATGTACGTATGTATATATGTTTTTATGAACTATGTATATATGGTATTTATGCATATATGTATATATGTGCATATGTATATGTATATATATGTACATATATGACAAAATGTAATTATGTATATATGCATTTCGATAGATATGCATATGTGTATATATTTTTACATATATATATACACATGTGTACGTGTGTATACTTGTAAATATGTAGTTCGATGATATGTATAAATATATATATATTCATGCCATATATATATATATATGTAAGCATGTATGTATGTATATTTACCATATATACATACATATACATACATATGTACACATACGTATACATAAGTATTTAGACAGTTCAAACTGCAATTGGATGCATGATGATTCATGCACTATACACGCACAAATTCATCCATGTCAATACTGGATGATTTGGTTTTTTGGTTTGTTTCAGTCCTGTCTAGTCTGGCATACTGCTTTAGTGGAGTATCTGATTCCAAGCTCGAAAGGCTACCACAGGAAAAATGCATCTAAGAACAGGAGATGTTCAATACATGGGCACATGAACCCGTTTTCAAACTATCCGTAGGGTATGGAATGTAGGCACACCTAACACACGCAAATATGGGTTATTTGCCAAAAACAGTTTAGGAGCGAATCACGATGGGATTGTACAAATATGTTTCCTTTCTATTCCTTTCCTGTAAATAGTCTTAGAACTTACGGCAAAACTTAATGCAGACAAGCACATCTCATAGCACTCAGGATATATTTCAGAAATGGCAATGTGCCCTGTCCTCGTGGCTCCCAGTGTTGACCTCAGAAAAAGAACAATCGATTTATCATGAATCTGAGATTTATTGATTATATAAATCTCAATTCATAGTTATTGATTATTTATTGATTTATAAATTATCATGATTTATTGTCAACCTTCAGCAACACAGATGTGCTTTGATCCGCGACAAGGCCAGTGTTAAAAGAACTCGAGTGCATCGAGGGCGCAGACGAGACCGGTTGCCTCAATTTGCTGTTGTTTTTACGATGGTTCAACATTGTTCAATCGTAAATTTCATGTCTGCATCTTCTTTCACATGTGCTTTTGTGGTTGTAGCATGCTGTAGCTTTTCGCTCTAAAAGTGAGCTTGGCAGGACAGTTGACGTGCAAGGTATATGTGACTCCACAAGCTTGAGCGTTTGGCTCCCAGCGTGTTCCAAAATTGGACCATTTGATTTGAGGCTTCACACCGAACTGCGCAGTTCCATTTTGACTGCTTTGCAATGTGCAGTTTTCAAGGTTACGGTATGTTACGGTCAAGAATACAGCATGTCTGAGATTTTGTGAAGGCGAATCCTTCACAACGATGGTAGGATCAGGTAGGATCAGACCATGATTTTGCCGCCTTGCCTCTTCCTGAATTCGAGTGCAATGACTTTGATGCGTTTGATGTCCTCTTTCGTGCACTGAGGAATGTTTGCAGCGGAGAAATGAGTCGTTGCTACCCGAGGGTTGCTTCACTATGGAGCTCTTTGGGACTACCTCGCGTGGGGCCGAGAGCGAGCTCAGCCATCTCAAATGTTGGTTGAAGATGATGCAAGTCTTTGGAGATGTTTAGAGAATGTGAAACTGATTGAATCTCATCCTTTCAATCTTTCTCCGTAATTCTTATCCTTAAAGCCTTTTGATGCCTTTTGAAAGTGTAGTGTCATGCCATTTGAGTTCCTTGTCTTATGTGTTTTCCTTGTGAACGACAATATATAGAGATATACCTGCTGCCTTTGCAGCTATTTAGTGCAGGCTTTCCTTGAGAGCACTGGCATCCAACAATAATTCTCCAATGTTTCTTACCCGTCTTACCCTTGCTGTATGGTTTTAAGAGGACTGACAGAGCTTCCACGACTCGCGGGTCCAAGGCTGGTGTTCAATCCTGGAGGAGCCGGCTTCTGTCGGTGTTGAAATATGTTGAATTTCATGCAAACAATGTTGAAATATGTTGAAATATAGTGTGTTCACGCAGATAATCTTTGATGCAAAATTGGTTCCGAAGCGGCGAAGCTTGCACACATTCAAGCTGCTGGGAATCCATGACTACCAACCGCACCAGTGAGCGTAGAGTCTTCGACTCCAAACCCACGAGTGTTGAGGATCCGTCACGTCTTGTGAAGCACCGACATTCTGCGACATCATTTGCGTGCAGCTTCGGCTGAATATGCCAAGTTTGCGGTGAGTTGGAGTTGCAAGCAGTCCGTTGCACTGGATATGGGAATCAACACCAATTAAATCATGATAAATCATGATAATGTCAATGACAATCGTATGAACTCATATTCCCTATAAAATCCATACTATTATTGGGTGGATGAACATCCATTCACCAGCAATTTTGATCACCAAGGAAATTGCCACCTGGCCTTGTCACCACACATCCGGACCTCACCTTAGTGCCAGCACTGGGAGTAGGCCACCCATAGGCCACTTTCAGAACTCAGAATGACACAGCACACATAGACCATAGATATTTTATGTATACAAGATATATATTATCCAATATGATACATAGTGTATTGTATAAACATAATTAACTGTATATATATATTATAAATATACATAAGGGGCAAAGGGTTCAGGAGCAGTTCACTTGTAGAGATATGTCAACATTGTCTTCTGATGTCGCTCTAGTGAGACAGGAAGTCTCTACAAGCTGTGACTCAGCGACGCTTTTTGCCGATCTTATGAATCTGCTTGTGGCACAGCGAGGCCACTTCTACCACCTCTACGTCTGTCATGACTACAACATCGCAGTCGTGGACCTTCACGAGAAGTATGACCAGCTCAACGCTCACCCAAACATCCACAACCACGACAAGTCATACAAGCAGTGATACAAAATCGCTCTCAACCACAAGTTCCACTAGGAGCTCGATCACAAGGACAATTACAACCACAGAAACCACTTCTACTTCCAGTACCTTCTCTGACACCAGCAGTACTTCCGCGATGGAAATGCTCCATAACAACAGCAATTTTACTTTCAACGAGAGTCAGACCTCTACCACTGAGTTCGTGCTGAGGAGCTTAATAGACAGTGAAGAGAGTGATGCTTCGCCTGACAGTGATGAAAGTGATCCTGCAGATGAAAGCGATGCTATGTCCATGAGAGACAATAGTAAAGCCGACACCAGCAAAGGCTCACCATCTTTGTCTAGAGGGCTCACTGCCGTGGGGAACTCCGATTTTACCAGCGGCTTTGCGTCACCCGCTTCACTGGTCAACTTTGTCAATCTTCGTGGAGCCATCGCAGAATTGCGTGGATGATGCCAATGCCAAGGCCTTGGAAAGTGGCTGTTGTGTTTCACCTGTGTAGTTGCCATGCTCTATCTTCATCGATCGAACCGTTGAACCGTTGGGATGCTGTGAAAGATTCACCTGAGGTCTCGAACTCTAAGACCACACAATACAATCTGCCGAAATGCAGGCGTTGCGGGCGGTTCTTCCATGTCATGAAGAGACAGGAGTTGTGGGCGGAATCTGATGAGCAGCCGGATATTTTGGGGAAATTTTTGATTGGATTTTCATCCTCACATGCGTTTTGTATCGTTTTGTCTTATGTGTCAGGTTGATTTCAAGCACAGAATGCCTGACTGAAGTGCGGATTCTCAATGACGGCCCAGTGGAACTAGGTGGAAAGATTTGTGAATGTTCAGCCTAGACACCTTGAATTTATTGTTTTGCTCTGGCTTTCTACAAGACTTTAGGAAATCAAGTGACACACATTCCTTGCGCCATTGTGTTTGTTTGCTGGCGTTGTGCAAAGGAATTTAGTGGAGCTCTCTTTGTTCTAGACTTACCACGCAGCAGAAAACCAACTGACATATCCCTTACCACATCAGGCCCCTCGATTTTCTATATTTTTCTATCATTTTGGGTGTGGCGGTGTGGCTGCCCTGCATTGACAGCCATTTTTTGGTTGCAGTAGCCGGTATAGCTACAATCCATCCCCCAATCCTCCATCTCCCCAAGCCTGGTGGCGGACCACTGGTAAACTCAGGTCATCTCAGGTGGTAGTTTTCCTTTGTCGTCTTTGTCTCATCCAAGTCTGACTTGGGTGGTTTACCCATCGACCTGCTGCGCCTGCGTGATGCATGTCTGTCAAATGGTCGTGAAACTTCCCAAATTAAAGCCTGAAAAAGGGCGTGTGGCATGAAGTAGACAAGTTCATATCGATCTTTTGGCTGCAATGGCGGTACAAACAAAAGATGCATGTGGAATGTACAGAAAGATGTCCCAATTCAGCTGTTTCAGACCTAGACTGCGAGCAAGCAGTTCTGAAAAAAAAGCTGGTTCTGTCTCCGTCCTTCTGGGACCACTGATCGCATGCACTGGGCATGTTTGCACCGCAAGGATTCCATCGCATCGCAGGCTTCGTGCGGCACTCACGACTGCCAAAAGAGCAGAGGTCTCCGAGGCTGAGATTGCAAGTTTGGACCTCGGTGATTTGGCAGTGCTTTACGTTGTTGATTTTCATTAATAGTCTTTTGAGGTCTTTGGATTGTGGAACATATTATATAATGTTTAATATTATATAATATGGAATGATATTATGAAGTTCATATTGCCACTGAACACCGGCTTTTCTTTTGAGTTCTGGTATGTTCGCGTTGGAGCGTGTGGCAATCCTGTTTTTGGGGTTGCGACATGACGCTCGGAACGCACCGGTCTTGCTTTACCAATTTGGCTCCAACGGAGCTAAACAGGGGCTGTTGCACCAAATCTCGCCCGACAGCACAGGTGGTCGCGAAGCGTTGCGATGCTTGGAGTTGCAGGCGGATTCCGATGGCGGATGGCGGATTCCATGTCTTCAAATATGCAAAGATGATCCATGCTATCCCGGAAGACCATGGAAGATCTAGAATAGTAAAGACAGAGCAATGCATCAGCATATATCAACATGATACAGGTTGCTTGATCATGGAACATTTGCACCTCAGCCTTGGACGTATGCAGGCAGATGTGAGAAGAAGTATCGAGGCTCCTATTTGGCTGTGACTGAAAATGGATGAACATGGGGTATACCCATATATATATACTTATATATATATATATATCCATAATTCATTGCGTTTTAAAGAAAGATTCAGCAGTGGCTTTTGGGCTTTTCCCATCATTCTCTTGTTGACCGAAGGCAGCCGTTTTGGCGAAAGATGCGGAGCTTCTCAGGCGTCTCGTCTCAGCAGCTTCGTTGACTCCGAGAATGTCAGGGGGTACCTACCATGGGGGTACCTTTGAATCATGCTTAGGACTTTCCATTATAAACCATCCACCTATATATTGGGGCATCCCCATTTTAGGAAACCTCAAATTTTAGTGATTTTTGGAGAGTACCCTGCGATTCGTGGTTTATGCCAGTTATACCTGTTGATTTTGGGCCAAGATCAGAGTTCGATAGTTTTTCCCCACCAACTTACGTCCTCAGGCGATGTATTGACGAGGGCAAGAAGTCTGGCATGAACCGTCAGGAGGTGGATGGTTCTGAGGGAGACATGCTGAAGATTAACTGAATTCCATGGATTTCCCTGTTTTTCTTCTTTTTTAAAAATCACATTTTATCGATTTCTATTCTGACTCGGCTCGGCAAGTTGTGAACCTGCTGACCTTTCCACATTTCTTCCAGATCCCAAGATCTTCCCAACAACAATCAGTCACAGAATTCGATGATTTTGATGGTAAAAACCATGGGTTTCCGAAGTTTAGATTTTCGCTTAAATCAATCCATTGAATCAGGTGGCAAAAGCTCAGAAGCAGTTGCACAAGCTCCACCAGTCATCAGTGGGTCGTGAGCTCTCGGAGGTACCAACATCGACATACCCACGGTTTTTACAGAATTTGTGGGGAAGGGAAAACCACCGGTCTTTTGAATGTTTTAGGGGCGTTTGTACATATTACATATGTTTACGCATAAATAATATTGACATATATAATCATATATATATATATATTATGATTATCATACTATAGATGTCATGTTCATTCATTTTCAAAATTTTCAATGGGAAACCATGGTAAACTGGTAAACTATGATAGATAATGAGAAATTCTCCCAGAGCTATCGAAGATCAGGCCTTGAAGACTGGAGAGACCGTGCGGCTCCGAGCCAGAGATGCAACAGACCAGAGCTTAGCGCGCAGAGTTTTACCAGGGAAATTCCATGTTAGCTTATATGATATATATATACGTATATATATATATATATATATTCGTGTATATATATATATATATATATGTATATCAGGAATATGTATATCATTCATGCTATATGGAGGTTTCCAAAGTCATGGGGTACCCCCAAATCATCCACGTCATGGATGAGCATTTTAGATCATGGTGACTTGGGGATCCCCCCAATTGCAAGAACCTTCCATATTTTGCTGTTAACAATCAAAGGGACTTGAGATTCCACGTTTTTTTTAATTTTTATTTGATATTCCTCTATGTAGATTAAAACATATCAAGATATCTTAAGATATATTCAGATATATTGAGATATTTTAACAAACAATCTTGTCAAACCCACTCACTGTTTTTGGCATGGAGTGCATCTCCAAGTCCCCAATCTCGCTGGGCTTTGCGACCGCGTTTCCTACTTCTCCTGCCAAGCAGGCGTGGCGGCTTGGCAGATTTGCAGCACAGATGTGATTTCCATTGCTACCCACAGTGCCCACAGTGCCCGCAGTGGCTGCAGTGGCTGTAGTGGCTGCAGGCGTTTGGGACGCACTGGACCAACAGCTGAAAGATGAGATGTTGCGCTGCCAATGTTTCAATTCAATGAACCACTGGCACGGACTGGTTTCCATTCGTTTTTGAACCAATGGCCTCCAGCAGTCTTTAGTTTCTCTAGTTTCTTTAGTTTATTAAATTTTTGGCCCACTGCCAGTGACCAGTTAGTGTCAGCTCCAAACTCGGCTAATTCGACCACAAAAGAGCGGCGCTGCAGCAGTTCATGATGCACATTTCTCCTGTTCTGTGCATGAACTTGCAGTCCAAAGCTATGCACTTTATAAACATGAAACCTCATGGAAAGATATGGAAAACTGCACTGCAATCTTTCTTATCGGCTTCGGGGGATGTGGAACGAGAATAGGATGTATGCCAACGTGCAAGCAGAGGACTCAGCTCCAATCCACTGCATCAGTATATTTGGCTTTGTCTGAAAATTGAATATGCCCAACTGATCCATGAGTTACATACATATTATATATCATTTTCCCATAATTATTTTCCCAATAGAACATAGCCATAATAAACGCAGCGTATACCCCAACTTCAGCCACCCATTTGGGATCAGAGTCGAAACTTGGCCCGCTGAAGGCACTTTTGTGCTGCTCGATGGCTGCACAGAACCGCTAGTTTAAAGCTGAGCCTGTGCCATGTTTGGTTTCGCACGAGAATATCCTGCAATATCCTCTAGATACAGTTCTCCCGGAACTTGACCACAATCATTCAATAGATCCCCCTAGCATTCTTTGGTTATTTCAGTTCTGTACATTTGATATGTACCAGCGCCGTCCAGACCAAGGTTGAAGGGTCAAGCTGGTCTTCAAGAGTCAGCTGTGAAGTGAGGGGAACAACTCCCTCCAGCGAGAAAACTCAGGATGGAAAAGACCATTGGGTACAACACAGTTGAGAGCCGTGTCACTGTTACCCTCACAGGATCCCAAAGGGTCTCAGACACTCTTATCTTCGGCAACAAATTGTAGATCTGCTACATTGAACCTTTGGTCCAGCTCTGACTTTAGAATCTTTGGAGCCTCAGGCCACCTTTTTAAGCTCATCGCCACAATGGGTGGTCCGGCCTGTTTACAGGTATTTCATGATATTTCATGTATATTTCATGTCACGAAAGGTAGCGTCAGCTACCTGAGTTCTCCGTGCTTCAGCACAATCATAGGGGGTATTGGGGGGCCAGCCCGTGGAAAACATAGAATTCTCGATGTTATGTATTAGATATCAATTATATGGGCCCCCCCCCTCTAAAATGGTAATGGGTTCAATTCCCACGGGTGACGCGGTCACGGTCCGCCACAGTAGAGGCACACTCTCCATGAGGGAGATGTCCCTGTAGTCCAGCATAATTGGTTTGCTTCAGCCTCAATAACAGTTGCTG
>Ga0126342_10010374_pt1 | contig 16669 bp, 12 predicted proteins | sample Cyp1metagenome_FD_92528 | JGI IMG/M metagenome (GOLD analysis project Ga0126342, IMG submission 92528) | Coral microbial communities from Lord Howe Island, Old Settlement Bay, Australia - Cyphastrea 1 metagenome | ecosystem: Host-associated > Invertebrates > Cnidaria > Coral ... | reverse complement strand
GTTCTAAGGAACCCCGATCATCCCAATTTTTGAAAAAATCCACTCAAATCCCAATTCAGCTGCTGTTGCTGCTGTGATAGCTGAGTGGAAGCGTTGTGGGGTTTAAAGTATATATATATATATGTGTATGTGTGGGTGACCCGATAAGATAGTATATATATATATACATATGTAAACATATGGGGGTGACCCGGATAACATATTATATATATACTATAATTACATAAAATATATATGTAAATATGTGGGGGTGACCCGATAGAATAGTATATATATATTATGTATAACCCTATAGCAACTATTCACCTATGATAAAAACACCATAGTAATAATACTAATAATAATAATAATGATCATAATGATAATGTGTATATGATGATGATGATGATGATGATGATGATGATGATGATGACGATGACGATGATGATGACGATGATGATGATGATGATGATGATGATGATGATGATGATGTGAATAGGCACATATTATTTGTGCATAGATGTATTGACGGGATCACCTTCACCTTTAGTTCCCATTTCTGAATGGATACTTTTTAATAGGTTTGACATGCTCGGACCATGTTGGATCCATACCCAACTTGGCAAAAGCTCAGAGACAGAGGAAGGGTCGAAGTCCTCCAGTGCTGGAGATATGCGACCTTCGCATGTCCTGGCGAAGCAACAACTTGGACCGGAGGGGCTTACCGACTTGGTTATTTGCATCACCTCACTCTCCCCAAACCTCTATCCTTTTGAATCGTAGGATGCCAATAAAATCCAATAGTAAAGTCATGTAAAATCCATTCAACCAGCACTTTGGACAATTTTGGACATGGATTTACTGGATTGGAAATTCTATGGAAAATAACCTGAGCCTTCTTAAAAAAATCCCGCCGGTCGCCGGCCATCGGTCATGATACAAGATCCACTGGAACTGAAGGCCAGTTGTTGTAGAGCCTCAGACTGACCCCTGAGATCAGCTGCCCATCAGCTCCCCCCCCTGGATGAGGTTTGGAATGGGATTGACCCATGATTGACCCATGATTGACCCTGTGTTGAATGTTGAGATTCGATGAAGATAAGATGAAGATAGATGAAGTTTTCTGAGAGCCAGGAACTTTTCGACCACAATCACCACCACATCGCAAATCCAATTTTTCGGCCCACAGGTTTTCCAAACAAAATCCATATCCAAAGTCATCCAAAATCACCAAAGGACCCAAGCTTCTGGGGATAACATGGAAAAACTTTGGCACAGCAGCATAGCATCTCTTCGCAGAAACTCCCGGTTGAAACAACCGCCCTTAGGGCCGCACCCAGCAATGCCTGGGATCGCTGTTGTGGCCTCTGTGATGAAGTTCAAAGGTATCCTGTGGCCTTGGGATCCAAATCCTCTAGACATCCAGAAACATACAGCAAAAGGAGATCCGGATAGATATATGATGATATATGTAGTGTAGATATCCCACAATCTTTTGACTATGTCGAAAATGGCCAAAAAATCATTGTGAGATTGATCTTTAAACGAAAATTCCATAGGATTCCATACTTGAAAGTGCAGTTCCAGTTGTAGGTGGATATATAGCCATAATAACTAGGTTTTAACCTCCCAAAATTCTGTGGCTTGAAACTCTCTGCTTATATTTATGAAAATTCCATTGTTCATATCCATTAATAGTTATTATTGGATATTATTGGTTAGTTCATCCACATTTTTGGCTGGATAATAGTCAAATAATAGTTAATCATATTCCTGACTAATAGACTACTAATAGACTACTAATAGACTACTAATAGGCCTATTGTCGTTGGTTTACCATGGTTTACCCATCAAAATCAACCATTTTTTTCAGGCTGCGTAGGTTTACCCCTGGGCTTCCAGGCTCCGGCTCCTCTGGGCCCTTCAGAAACGTCACGCGGCGACCAAAGGAGGCGGCCACCAGACCGCCTGGGGGTTGACCGGCAACGGGCGATGGGTTTTCAGAAGGGGATACGACGAATGGGACATTTGATGATTTATTTCATGACCATTATGAAATATATCAAGAATGTGATGATGATTTATTTGATGATTTATAATATTATATAATATTTATATATGATTTGACGATGTAACTTTCAAAGGATCAACAAATTCTACTCGGCCTACTCGGCATTTTTTCCGAACTCCGCAACAATTTCCAGCACATGTCAGGTGACCAGGTTCCGCTCCTCTGATGTGCCACTGGTATCCAGATTTACTCTCAGCTACTTGAAAGCCATTGAAATCCCATGAAATCGCCCTCCCTTCTCGTTTGCATAACCCATCAATACCCATCATTCTCATTCATCACCTCCTGAGATCTCCTCAACATTTTCGTTTCCGACAATTAGCAGCATCCAGCTGCCTTCCAAGGAGTGAAGGAGTCGAACGGGCTGACCTTTGGCCCGTTTTCGATCCTTGTCTCGTGACCAGTCCACTTTGCGCTTTCGGCCTTGTCCTGAGGCTTTAGTGTCACCCAACAAAGCAAGGGATTTGATGTCTGTTCGACAGTCTAGTGTGATGAAGCATTTTTTTGCAACAGCATTCTTTGACCGCTCCAACAACATTCAGTCGTAGAGTCGTAGGTTGTGATACAGTTCCAAAATGTTCCAAACATCTTGAGCTTTCCACGAGCCAAAGGCTCAGAAAGAGAGTGATCGATGCCCCGAATGTATTTCGGCCTGTGGCGTGCAGCACGGATTTATCGGAAAGTGGAGAACCAGCTGCCTGATGGGGCTGAAAGCATACTGAAAACCACTGAGGATCACAGCGTTGCTGTGACTAACAGCTCTCACACAGCTACAAGATCTACCCTCTGGTAATTTAACGTAACTATGGAAAATCACCATGTTTAATGGGTAAATCCACTATTTCTATGGCCATTTTCAATAGCTATGTTAAATTACCAGAGGGTACAAGTCACTCCCAGCCTGACTCTCCCATGAAGAGTCTCAAGCAGCGCAATTGAGTTGTCCTGGAGCCAGAGCGATGCCGACTCGCCGTGGCTCTCCGACTGGCAACAGCTATCGTAATGATGTAGGAAGTCCAACACAACTTGGGGTCGTAGAGATTACAAACTGAACAGTTCAAGAATAGTTCAACAGTTGGGTATGGGTCAATACCTATAGATACATTTTTAGTGGGATGAACATCCATAAATCCCAGCTATTTTGATGTTCACTACAGGGGTACAAGGTTTTGACACACTGCCAGTTCCAGTCAACAATACAGTTCAGAACTCGTACAAACTGCTGACCTCATGTCCAATTCAAATAGGCTTGCGAGTCTCAATTTTGAAATCCAAGCATCGAACGTGCTCAAAGCATGCCCCAATTTTGGATCAGCAAACGATGACTTTGTGGGTCTTCAATTTTGAGACATACCCAAATACCCAAACGGCGATTTATATGGGTGTGTCTGAAAATGGGGTGTACCGTACAATTACGCCAAAATGGCAATAAAATGCAAGACATATCAAGAAATATCATCATGGGGAATACTATGAAATACTACTAGTATAGCTTAGCCATCAATAATATTGGGCGACACTTTCAGACAAACCCATATCTCCTGCAGGCTGCACGTGATCAGGTTTCCATCGGAGGAAACCTGCAGTCAGGCTGTTTGTTCTATACACTGATAAAATGTGATGAACAAGCGTTGATATATCTACGATATCAATCTATATGACACCAAGGTTGATTTTGTCGTGTTGACAAATGACCTATTTCATACATACAGGCAGCGTATCAACCGTTGTGAGATGCTGAGTGCGGATGAGTGCGGGACGCAAAGATGCCGAAAACCGCTTGAAAAGCGGGGAATGAAGTTTGTCGTTTCATCCTGCGGCAAGGGTCTGATTTTTTTTTAAACAAATTTTGATAACTGGATGGTAATGTTCCAGTCACCAACTAAGTGGAGCAGTGTTCAAAATCCTCTGCCATTCCATTATGATGCTTGGCGTTTATCGATGTCAATAGGGAATGTTACAATGGATTGATTATCAGATTATGATAAACACCAGTAGATTGAGTAGTATAACCCCCTATAATCATCAACCAACAAGGGTTTTGAACACTGCTCAATGGCACTGGATGGGCAATAGACGAGTCCTCTTGGTTCCGGATGCACAGAACACCTTCATCTCCGGCACTCAGAAGCAATGGTCCACTGTGCGCCAAAGCACGGACTGGACCAGACTGGCATGCGCTTTGCGAGAAAATTCGGTGTTGCTTTGGGTGGGTCAAAATCATGGGAACCCCAAACAATATAAAGTTGTTTTTTGGGGCTTGACATGGCTTGACATCTCCTGGTCGCCATTTATGAAACTCCTTCGGTTTCAACTCTCTTCTGCCATTTCGCCATGCTTGTGGCCCGGTTCACGACTTCCCAAAGTTGCCAGGAGGACATGCCACTGCCATCGAGCTGGCACCAGATGCTCCACGGGACCTCCATCCAAAGCACCCCACCTGAGGACACCGAGGATCGACGAAATCCGAAGCTGTGCTGCTTGGCTTCACCCAAGGCCACGACCAAATCCGCACGACCCCACCGGCTTCGCCCACCGCAACATATCTCCTGCAGCACTACGAGTAGGTCGCCTTGGGTCTGTGTCTCTCTGCCTTTTAGTCACTTTAGTCACCAAAGTATACTAAAGTCCGAATATAGGTTCACTTTCGGAGCTCTTTTTGGGTATGAAAATCGACCCCAATATCCACCCAAAGTTTCACTTTCAATGGAATCCTGATGCCATCCCAGGTCTCCTGAGAGGATCGATGGCAACCGCTGTGGCTGTGCGGGAGTTTGAGTACCTAAATGCACGTTTTCACAGATCTTGTTTTTGATGGTCACTATTGTCAGCAGCCTCAAGTTACCTCAAGTTTTGTATAATTACATAAGACTTACAACCCAAATATGCACTCACTGTGGCCGCAACAACTGCAAACAGCAACAGCAGCTGGACTGTTATTCTCGAGCCTCAAAGGGGCGCTCCAACCTTCCACCCACAGGCAAAGCTCCTGCCAGTCCAAGTGCCATGCAAGTGGTCACATTGTGAATTATGTCCCTTTAATTCTTTATATTCTTTGGGGGGTTTCCATGATTTGTGGTACCCCAAAATGGATGGTTGATAATGGAAAACCCCATTTCATGATTCTTGACACCCTCAGAAAGGTGACTTGCTAACTGCTGCGCATCAAACTGCAAGTGCCCATCAATCTGCCATCGGCCGCCACTTGGGTGTCAACACTTGCCTTGTTGTCCAGAAGCGCCGCGACATCATCGAACACATCACTGGGACCGGCTTTCTTTGCACGAAGAGGCAAGGTTTCGCTTTTCCTCAGAGGCGAAGAAACCATTCATTGTTTTGCAACATTTCTGAAGAACAAATTTTTCAACAAGTCTTAAAATGCAGAACCTCTACACTCTCCGCTACATAGTAAGTAATGCAGATTTTCATTTACCCTCTGGTTATTCAACAGCCATGGACAATCACCATGCTATTAATAGGTAAACTTGGTAAACCATCTATTTCTATGGGCCATCTATACCATGGCTATGTTAGTCATAACCAATGGAAAATGGCCCATTTATAGATGGTTTACCTATTAATAGCATGGTGATTTTCCATGGCTATGTTAGTCATAACCAGAGGGTAAATGGTCTCATCCTTCCTCCCCTGAGGCAAGGGCTCGATCGTGTCCAGTGAGGACCCAGTGATTCGCTCCATCCAAGCCTCGCCGCCGTGCTGGCCCAACGTCACGATGATATTGCCCGGACTTGGCCAGTGAATGGCGAGTACCTGGTGCGTTTTGATTCAAGCACTGCTACGGTGGATGGAAGAAATCCTGCACCAGTTGATAGATGGTTTATCCCATTGTTTATAGGGTTTCAACCATCCTTTTGGTGGTGCAGGATTTCTTCCATCCACTGTATCACGCAGAATTGCTTGATCTGAGAAAAACTTCAATGAATTCTATTCAATTCTATGACGTATTCATAGCTTCCTAGCTTGACTGGTTCGTCCCTGGAAGCACCGGATGCCCCACATTGATCTTGGCCAATCTCTGGTAACCTGCAGCATCTGCAGAACGCAGACGCGCAATCCGACATGGAGCCGCGGGAGGCGGTTCCCACCTGCGCCGTTCCAAATACAAAGCTCCCCAGACCTGGGTGGAAAATCACACATCAGCGACAAATAGCAATGTTAAATACTGTAAGATATCATTAGATATTACATGATGATATATGATATCAATATATATATATATATATATGTATATATATATATATGTATATATGTGTGTATGAGTATGTGTATATGTGTAGATGTGTATATGTGTATATGTGTATATGTGTGTACGTAATGTAATGTATATAATGTAAGGTAACGTAACGTAACGTAACGTAATGTAATGTATGGACAAATTATGCATACTGTATACATACATACATACATACATTACATTACATTACATTACATTACATTACATTACATACATACATACATACATACATACATAACATTACCATACATAACATTACCATACCATACCATACCATACCATACCTATATGTATATGTATATGTATATGTATATATATATATATTACCTACATATAATTACACATATAATTAATGAATTAATTATATATATACACACAATCACCACAGTTCTAAGGAGGGGGGACGTACCCAAAATGTAAGCTACATTTTTCAAGGTATTTTGAGGACCCTCCCCACAAAAACGGCACCTGGGGGACGTTCAGCAAACAATTTTACATTTAAGGGGGGTCCCAAAAATGTAGTTTACATTTTGGTATGGTCCCCTAAAAAGTGGCCTTAAAGGGGTGGTGGTTATATATATATATATACATATTATGTGTATATATTATTATTATATATATATAATGTGCATATATATATATATATATATATAAATGATATATGTAATTATATAAAACACTGCTTCAGTATGATGCTACATCAAGACACTCATAACCTTCCGCAGCGCTCCGAAAAGAACACGACCAGCAGGCTGGGCTCTGGGCGATGACCCTGTTGCGATAGGGTTTGCACAGTCAGGTTGCTTTGAACCTGAAACAGCACGCAGGGAAACTGGGAAACCATGGGAAACCCCAAAGAGTTGATGTTCAGATCTCTGATGGCTCATTGAAAACAATGTGGATCAGCAAACATCGGCAGCTCATCTGGGATCTCTCTTCACCCTCAGGGCCGTGAGAAATCCTAGGAAGATCTAGGAACAGTCTCTCCATGTCTCACGCAGGCCTGCGCACACAGCAGTGACATACCCCTGATGCGGCCCCAGTGCCACTTGTGTTCGTCGACTTTTCACCTTGCCGCAGTTGCCACTGGATGCTACTGGCCACGTCACTGCGGCTGAGGCTCTAGCGTAGTGCACCGTGGCGAAATGGCCACATGGAGCGAACAGCCGTGAGCAAGAGGCCTCACGGTGTTTTCTGAAGCAATTGATATAGGGATGGTGTGTGATGGTGGTTCCTCATCAATCAAGCTATTTTCTAGACTCCATGAAAATTTGGTTTTAGTCCACTGTAGCGCATTTTTGGCACTTTAAGAGCAGGGCTGCCAGCGCAGGACGATGTCTGCTAATAACTCCTCCCACCAAAGAAGGATGTATTGTGCGCCTCAGCCGCTCCAATTGCCCTCCAGCAGTGGGGGGATTTTTCAAAGGGGTCTGGGTCACGGGCCCAGAGCTGAGGCAAACGGCAATGCTCGGTTTGACGCGCTCCTGGCTGATCTCCATTGTTGATATTTAGCAGCTTAGCATCAACCGCCACTTACCCACCAAACAACATCAAACAAGCATCATGAATCATCCAACTATCAACTATAGATACGACAGTAATGTCAGACGGCGAAGCTCCCCAGGCAAAGGACTTGTTTTCACTCGGACATGTGGCGCAGTATGGGCATTTGAATCTGTGCCTACTGGCTATCACGATGAGAAAATGCTTTGTGACATCTCGCAAACTGCATAATTACATGTTCCGACCAAGTGCTCTGTACTTGCTGCATCTTTTCACAAGCAACCATAAGCCACTATAAGCAACTATAAGCAACCAAAATCCACCATCCAAACCATCCAAACACTCCAAACGCCATGAGCCAAACCATCCAGCAGAACTCCGGCCCCTGCCCGCCTTTTCTTGGGGAAGGTCGGGCTCTGGCTCCTGCGCTTCCGCCGCGTCTGCCTTGGCCTTCGCCTTCTTTGGTGACGACTTCGGCGACTTCTTCGGCGACTTCTTCGGGGAGGACTTGGGCGACTTCGGCATTGCTGGAGAATTTGCGTGGCAAAAAGATGCAAAAAGATGCAGTTGGTCCAGTTGGGCGACTTCGTCATTTTCAGCTTCGATGGATCCTTTTTCTGGGCCCGTTGCAATTCTGATGAGCAAAAACAACATTGGAAAAGAACTGAGGTGGGCTAAAACTTGCTGAAACTATGCTAAAACATGCTAAACCTATTTCAGGCCGCAGCCCGCAAGCCTAGAGTTGACTCTGGAGGCAAAACGCCTGAGGACATATGCATAGTGCCACGATCATCACCTTCTGGTACTATCTGCTATCTGGATCTATCTGGATGCCATTTCTCCTGGAACAACAGCCACCTGGTATCTCCATGTCATTTCGGAGCTTTTTCCGACGCCGTCTTAGAGCTCATCCTTTCAACGGTCCGGGTCTTTGACATTTGGCAGCGAACTAATAGCTGCTTCATGCAGAACATGCACATAGAGAGGCTAAGCAACCCTGATCTACGTTTGCCAAGAGTCACCAGGCAGCGTTTGCTGCATCTCTCTCAGAATCCAAAATAGTTGAACTGTGGAATGATCAGGTTCAATGCCGGGATGGAAAAGTTTATCAACTTTTGGAAGTTCGAAATTTTGCAGATTCTGAGCGCAGCTGATCCTCTCAGTACAGATGAAGCCTCAGGCCGAAGGGCCACGAATGGATCACCGCCACTGAGACAACATGCAGAGGCTCAGAGGCTCAGCTCCAGGCTTGGTGCAAATGGCCACACGGCAGGTCCTGAGCGAAGAGCATCGAAGAGCTCAGTGGTGAGCCACGAATCACCAGCCAAGAGCTCAGTGAATCAATATGAACCAATACTGAATCTTTAGACGAAGCTTTTAGGTCCAAAGCTCGAAAGCTGTCCAGGTCAATGTCAAGATGGGGCTAAGCGGCTAAGGTCGAGGCTGATCAAGACATGCAAAGACACAGAGGCCTGTCTTGTTCATGTGCCAGTCCTCAGTTCTCGGCGCTTTGCTGCGCCGCTGCTCCGCTGAATTCAGCAACGAATGTTCTCGCCACATCGCCATGAGGATCCGACGAATGAGATCACCGGCTGTGTTGAGAGTTCCTGTAGACCCCCATGATCCAGCAATATATTCAATATATATATATATATATATTCAATATTCATCGAGAGTGCGCTCTGACCGTGGAGACTGCCCTTCTCTGACTTGATTCAAGGGATTTTTTTTCTGCTAAAAGATCCCACATATTTCCATCCAAATGCAGATGGTTTTTCCCTTGAACCATTGGGATTCGCCCCCCATCCTTTTGGTTTAACATCTCCACGGTGCCGGCGACACCGCGCCTCAGTCAGGGCCGCTGGTGCTTTAACCGGGCAGGTATAATGTATGTATATGAACATCATCTCGTATAAATATGGGATAATGTATGATAAACATATCATGCACAGTCACATATGAATAATTTAGTCATTTAGTCGTCAAGAAAATATGGTTGAACCATGTTGAACACCATTGAAGAATATTGAACTATATATATAATATTGATATTGAATGTGTTTTGATTGCTGGGGTCACCACTCAATGCCTTCCTTGTCCTTGATCGACCTTTCTTCTGGGTAGGAGTACCTTGATGCATCTTGTCAAATGGAGCACAACATCAATCTCAGTCCAATGCTGGGCTCCATACTTGAAAAGAGTGATGGTACCATTGCCACCACAGGAAGCAAAGACTTCACGATTCTGAGGAAGGAAGTGTGCTCCCCACAGAGTACTCTTGGTCACCTAGCGCCGCAAAAGTCACAGGGATTCACAGGGACTTTTCATCCCAAGGACTTACGATTTGAGAGACAAAGACTCAGAGACCTCCGGACTCTTGCGAGTAGCTGACCGGAACACGGCACATCGAAACAGAAAAAACTGCCTGCAAAGCACAAGCACTGACAGCGAGAGTGTGCCTTCTCCTTCCTACCCGCAAATCCCTCGGTCGGATGATACCTGGTGTAGGTTTCGAAGTTGTTCATCTTGTCACAACATATATGGAACAGTTCTGATGGATCACGGGAAGAATGCCGAACTTGGGTTGATGAGCTTGTGCTTCTACCCTGGTTTCTTGCGGAATGTTGTAACAATTGTATCCTTAGATCAGTGGATCTGTCGCAGATGCAAAACAATCTTTCAAGGCTGGAACGTTCGCAGGTCGTAGACCACCAGAGTTGACTCCAGGGTTGACACCTGATGGGTGGAGTCTGTTGCAGTGGCTGAAGTGTTGTTATCCACAAAACGGCTAAGGTCGATGCTCCCAACTTGTTCATCCGGATGTCCTTTCGATCCTCGCGCTGCAGCATTCTGCTGTACAGTTAGGAAATACAGTATACTATACACATCTATGACATGTACTGTAGTTTATAATACATCATATATGGGGATGGGTCAAAACCCTGGTACCTAGTGAACCCCAAAATAGCTGGTAAATGGATGTTCATCCCACTAAAAATGTATCTATAGGTATTGACCCATACCCATAGGATCCATATGGCACCAAATATCGCCACTCAGTTCCCAGCAAACTGCAGGTGGCAGACTCCATTGCGAACGTTGGTGTCCCATCTCAAGGTATTGGTCCGCCTCAGCCACGCTTCCGCTGGGGGCGAGATTCGGATGGCCATGGTCAGGGGTTCGGATGGTCCAGCTACTGAGGCACCGGGCAAATCAAAAATCTTCACATCCCCATTGTCGTATCCTGAATGGTCGAGTCCAGCAACAACCAAAATGGAGAAGCCGTGGCCAAAAGATCCAAAAGATACTTCCCCTTTTTTGCCGGATTTGAGATGATTTCAGCACATTTTACATCACTTTACTGTTGTTGCCCAATTTTTCTGGGAACCAACATCTGAAATCTCCACACATCTCCCATCCAGCGCCGTCCTGCCGCAATGCAGCGCTCCGCGTCGTTGTAGGAGTTCCCAAAGGCCACGGTCCAACAATCCGCTGGGGTCTCGCCCTCGACCGGCTCCAGTGACAACACCGGATCCTCTGTGCGCGGGTCCCAGACCTGGTGACACTGGGCTTTTCACATCCTTTCACCGTCCATCCTGAAAACTATAACGTATGGAAGTGGGAAATATATGGAAATATCATATCAGATCATATCAGAAATCATCCGCCGATTTTTGGGAAATAGAATTAGATTGGAAATCAAATTTGAGATCATCAACCAGATGACTTTGCAATTCCACATGTTCACCCTGTGAATCTACTGAGCTTCCAGCCCGGACAGTGCCATCTCTGCTACCAGTGACGAGCTCGGGAGCACCGCTGCCAACGCCCAGGCCTGACGTGTTTTACGAAAAAAACTGAGGCAGCTTCAAACCTTTCACGACTGCGACTGCATTGTTGGGTTGTTGGGATGCGTTGGGATATGTTGGGAGATGTTGGGAGATGTCCATGTTAGCCTCATGATTTTCCTATGATCATTTCCATATTTAATGGATATATCAAGTTATCTCACTATAAATTGGTTATACAGTTCTACATCCCATGTTGGGATGTAAGAATCCAATATGCAAGAATCCAGGAAAATTGGTCACCAAAGCACCCCTCACTTTCGCTTGACAAGGCCATTGATGTCATTTAAAGCACCTCCACAGCCATCGATGGCATTGACAATGAGGTCATGACCCTTCACACCTAAGTGGTCTTTGGAAGTGAGCGATTCAATCCATCCGAGGTAGGATTGCTGAGTCCTGAAAGGAACATAAAGGAACTGATGATTGCAGAATCAGCAGGAAAGGAAGAATCAGCAAAAACATGCAACGCTCCTATTGAATATTTGTCTATTGAATGCCCATTCTCTTATATTTTTCACACCATGCTCAGATCGCGGCTCCAAATGGGTTTCTTCATGTTCTCCAAGTCCCAGATCGCCAAACCCCCCACGTAGTCGCCAGTGGCCAGATGTCGATCCTACCAGCCACGGATCAGCCATGATCAGCCCAACGATCAGCCCTGCAGCTGCGGACCTCAATGGAGGAGGCTCCAAAGGTTCCACATTTGAAGCCTTTCGGTTGCTCAGTCTCGGCCTTGGGTCAAACTTGGACTCCCCAACGCTTGGACAAGAGGAACCATATAGGAATATGGGTTTGTCTTGAAATGGGATACCCCATTTCATGATTTATCACCAGTTGTTTCATTTTTCACAATTATGTTTATGGCTTTAACATATTTTCAGACACACAGTTTCATCAGTTGTCTGCTGGTTTCTGAGTCTCAAGTTTCGGCCTTCTTTCGTTGTGACAACCCTTTGCCAATCTTGGAGCAACACCAACTTCTCGCATTTGCCCTTGTTCCTGGCAAGCCATTCAGTTAGTCGTCTTCATATCTATATATTATATAACGATATAACTCTCTGTATATATATATATATTACAGTATAACATATAACCAACAGAATATGGGAACCACACGCTACACATTGGAACAGAACTATTTTGGGGATCAATCTGTAGCCAGTTAACATGCCATCCGCACAGTTGACAAACGCGAATGCATCCCGTGGCCCGTGGATATTGTCCCAGAACCACGAAGCGGGCCTCAGGTTATTTCAAAATGCCAAGGGACAGTTGGATGGTCAGATCCAAACATGATGTTGTACACATAATCTGTATATATCTGTATAATATTGTATATATATAATTACGTATGTGTCTGTGTGCTGTAACATGATATAATATGATATAATGATGTAAATCCATCCCAATCTCAGACGCATCAAGGATCCCAAATACCAGCCCTTTTTGAAATAAATTGAGCACTACCGTCCGTCGACGAGAGCTGAGTCTGCGACGCTTTGTGGCACCCATCTGGTATCGAAGGGTGTGAAGTTCAGCGGTTCCTTCAGGTGCCTCAGAGATCATGGCCCAGATATCATGCCCATGGCGTTGGACCGACAACGGGATCCAGAAAAAGTTCACCCGGGATGCTGTGTAGCAAAGTCAGCAAAGTCAGCAAAGTTCCAAGATCCCAAAGTAAAAATGTGTAATGTGTCGCGACAGCACAATCTGGGTGGTCATTTCGAGTGGCTCAATGACCTGTGGCGCTGCTGTGCAATCCATGGCGTCTCAATGGATTGCGTCTGGTGAAAAAAATCCAGATTGGTAAAGTGTTGCTCAAATCCCAAGGATTTGAACCAAAGAAACACCAGCTCATCAGCTTTGCGAAAAAAGGCCCTGCTATGAACTTATCATTTTGATTTCAAGGGACGTCAGGTTTGCAAAGCGGGCATGGAGCGGTCTTGATTGGTTTTCTGTTTTGTGGTTGTGGAAGGCTGGCTTGGTCTGGTATCCCACGTGACCCGACATGGCATGCCCACCCGTGGCTAATTCTGAGCTGTCTCTTGTTCAAGCCCTCGTGAATTTCTGAAAACACAGCTGCAGAGCACAGATAAGACCCAGTGATCATCGGAGCGCAAAACGCTCGGAGTTCATGGCATCCACGCCGCTACGCCATCATGCCATCATGCCATGGCACGGTACTACCCGGTACCACGGTCCGACCTTTTTTGCACGGCTAATCCACGTGAGGGTCGAACTCCTTCAAGGGTTTCAACTCTTTGACCAAGTCCTCCAGATGTCGGTTGCCCTCCAGCGTTGGGATCAGCGTCCTGGAGAAACTGAAACTGGTGCCGTTACCCCAAATCTCCAAGCACGAACGGTGTCTGAAAATGGGGGAACAACGGGAAACCATCGGGAACCATGTGAAAGCAATGGGAAAACATGGGAAAACAATGGGAAAACAATGGGAAAACCATGGGAAAACGTGGAAAAACAGTGATCAACTGATCAACCATCAATTTTTCGGGCCACCAGATTTTTTCAAACAAACCAAGTTCACCTGTCTCTGTGGATGTAGCCCGGTTCCTGGCTTCATCCGCTGTGACGGGCATGAGATTCAGTAGCTGGGTAGCCTCGAAATCTCTGCACCGCCTGCAGCAGATGTGATGCCCAACAGCTACGATACATAGCTACTGTGTATCAATGGATTGGTTTAAGGGAAAATTTACAGGAAACCATAGATTTTACCATCACATATAGGGCTTTCCTGTAAATTTTCCCATCATCCAATTCATTGAGTGTATGACTTCCGGAATGTTCAAGAATCGCAAAAACGGCGCCTCACATACTTTCCTTCAACCTTGAAGTCTCAGAAAAAACATGCAATTCAGCGCTGAGAAAAAGGAGGAAACCAATAGGCACACATGATCCAACATGGGGCTATAAACAACGAAGAAGGTGATATATATATATATACTGTATACATATAAATAAATCATACACTAAACTTGTTTCAACCCATCAAATATGGCTTGCAAGGGATCGGATGAGAGTAGCATCCTTAACGAGTCCACCGAGCCCTGCACGTTGATAAGTCTCAACAGCTGACCCTTCGCCTCACCCGCGCCCGCGGAGTTCCTAGGAGAACCAGCACTTCGATGGTGACTTTCCGCAGAAAATGTCGGAAATGATGGAGATCTTCGGGTAATAGCTATGGGATATTGGTTAATGAGTTCATAACTATGGGATATTGGGGGATACTGCCAACAAAATTGCCAACAAAGATTTGGGGTTGAGCAACAAACACGACCCATGTCATGCTAGTCATTGCTGGCTGGTGCTGGTCTCTTCTTGCTGACTGTGCAAAAGTCCTTCTGAAACCATGCTTCTCGAAGCAAATGAAACTACGACATGCTAAGGCTGTGGCTGCAACTGCTTAAATTTCTTGCAATACTCCAGGGTCCTTCTGGCATCCTCCTTGGCAGGGGTCATGTTGAAATGGTGCAACCATTCATATTCATACCCACAACATGGATATACATGGATATTGACGGATAGTAGTAATACTTATTCTAGTTCCAATCTCCAAAAAGAACTAGAAACTAATCACAAAATATCACATTTTTTGAGATAATGTGGTAAACCCAATAAAAGTCACCATCCCCGATCGGAGTTTCTCATCGCATATACCGGCCCCTTTTTGGGATGATGTTGGTCAACGGGATGGTTTCGCCGATGCCGCCATGACGACACGCCATGGCGACGCAACGACTATTGAAAACGGGCTGCCGGTGCATCTCGCTTGATAGCTCGTCGCCTTGAGGCACAGTTGGTGGTTTCATGCGGTAAACCGCCATGGTTTCCATCCCCCAAACCACCAGCTGTTTATTGCTGGTTCATTTTGTGAAAAAATAATTCCTCACAGAACTCCAAAATCAAGGAACAAATAAAAAAAACAGAAAAATAAATAAAAAACGAAAAAAAACAACTGAAAATAAACAACAAATCAGAAAACAACAAAAATAAACAAAATAACAAAAAAATGGAAAACAAAGACTCAACAGAAGACTCAGAAAAAAAACAACAAAAAATGAACAAATAAAACACAAAAAAAACTTTGTTTTTTCAACTTTGTTTTCTTTTGTTTATTATTTGTTTATTTTCTTGTTTAGTTTTCTCCTCAGTTTTTAAACATTTTTGTTTTTTCTCCAATACGATTAAAAGAAACAAATTCAGACTCAACAGACGACTCAATCCGGGACTCAAATTTGCATTTTCCTGATTTTTTCCAATGTTCAATAGATTTCCCAAGTTTTTCCTTCAAAATCAACATTTTGCCGCAAAGTTTCTTTTTTTTTGTTTTTTATTTGTGATTTTTTTGTTGTTGTTTTTTCTGAGTCTTCTGTTGAGTCTCTGTTTTCCAGTTGTTTTTACTTTGTTTATTTTTTGTTTTTCTGATTTGTTTTTTCCCCGCCTGCCAGGTGAGGGTTGTTAGATTTTATCAGAGTTGTTCTTCTCCTCTTCCTCCTTCTCCTCCGCCTGTTTCTCCTCGACCATGTCTGCATCAACTTCCACCTCAACTTCCGCCTTGCCAACTCTTGGCCAAGCTCTCCGCCAACTTCCCAGCTCAGTGCGCACCGCTGGACCTCAACCTGGGACCTGCCCAGCTCAGCGTGCACCGCTGGACCTCAATCTGGGACCTTCCCAGCTCAGTGTGCACCGCTGGACCTGAACCTGGGACCTGCCCAGCTCAGTGTGCACCGCTGGACCTCAACGGCCAGATAGAATGCCAGAAGATATGCCAGATAGAATGTCAGATAGAATGCCAGAAAGAATGCAAGAAGATATGCCAGATAAAGTGCCAGAATGTTTGCCAGATAGAATGCCAGAAGATATGCCAGATAAAATGCCAGAAGGTATGCCAGATAGAATGTCAGATAGAATGCCAGAAGGTATGCCAGATAAAGTGCCAGAATGTTTGCCAGATAGAACGCCAGAAGATTTGCCAGATAGAATGCCAGATAGAAT
>Ga0126342_10010373_pt1 | contig 16670 bp, 16 predicted proteins | sample Cyp1metagenome_FD_92528 | JGI IMG/M metagenome (GOLD analysis project Ga0126342, IMG submission 92528) | Coral microbial communities from Lord Howe Island, Old Settlement Bay, Australia - Cyphastrea 1 metagenome | ecosystem: Host-associated > Invertebrates > Cnidaria > Coral ... | reverse complement strand
TCTCTCATCTGGCCAGCTGGCTCCGCACCCGCCGCTTTAGCGAGCCTACTTTTCGACCCTCCGGAGCCCCAAATCATTTGAAAAACACAGTGTTTCGCGACTTTCCTACCTTTTCGCGCATCTCCATCTTCTTTCTTCTTACTCTTTCTCTTCTACTCTTCTTTCTTCTAATCTTTCTCTTCTCTCTGCCCCTTCCCTGCTCTGCTTTTCATCTGTCCATATTGTCGGAAGTTTGACTTCTAAACTTCCTTCGACCATTGACATTCCATTAGCCCTGAGTATACCATTAATATTCTACTAACCATTGGTATACCACTAATACTCCAGTGGTCCTTTGGTTTGGTCCTCCAGGACCTGCTAGATTTGGGCAAGTTGTCCTTCAATGAGCAGTTCGTGGTGCTGCAAACCCCAGGCTCGGGCCCGGCGCGGAAGGGGATTGCCATCAGCGTCATTGAAAATGGATACCCCAAAAATTGTTATAGTGCAGGGGATTTCAATGATAAACAATGGATTAGTTTTTTTTATTGCAAGATGTTCCAGATTTAGCCCATGCGACAACTTCTGTTAATAATTTGTAGGTTCCCACCATTGATTTGTACTTACCATAAGTTCAAGAAACGACTTGGTGCCAAGAAAAGCTTGGAACATTTGGATGTTGATACTTCTAGCATGTCTTGCCTGCATCCCTCTCTGGTTGGTGGTTTCCTGCCTATTTGTTGTTGTTTCCGCCCTATTGAGATGATGCTCCACAATGGGACTCAAGACTCACTGCCAGCTATTGAGAATGGATTCAACCCCCCTATTCTTGTGGCTTGCATCCCCATGTTTGTCATGCAAATCTCAATGTCCACTCATGAAAATCAATTTGGGTGTGTCGAATAACTTGGGTATACCCCAAATCGAATCTATGATGTTTACCATTGTTTTCCGCGTTCAAGTCGCCGATTTTAAGGCAAACCCAAACAATATATCCCATCCGATGATATCCCACTAGATCCCACTACATCTCCTCACATCCCATGGCACCCCATTACATCACCATGGTGTCCCGCATCGGCTGCACCCGCGAAGGCCCTAAAGAGGAGGAACAGCAGGAGCTTTTCGGAGACGCTGGGCGCGATGGATATCTGCAACAGCGAATCCATAGGCGACGTGGTCTGGCAGATCTGGGCTTGAAAAAAAAGGGGGCGGGGGAAAAAAACATCAAACCCCCTGGTTCAGAAAATGTCAAAATATCATTGTCCCTGGTAAAATCACAGTTTTGGGGTCCTCCACTTTCAGACAGGAAATTAGGGGGATTGCGGGATTTGAAATGGTGAGTAAAGCCATGATGGTAGCTGGAAGAAGTGTCAAAATTTATGAGGAAATATGAAATTGCACTAGGGTTGGGATAGGAGACGTCTAGCAGGGATCCGACTTCTGATCCCGGCCAGGAATCTAAAAAGGTCCAGGCCCCTTTACTTAGTTTCCAAAGGTCACCCTCTGGTAAACTAACATAGCTATTGAAAATTGCCATTTATAGTTGATTTACCCATCAAAAATGGTGATTTTCCATAGTTATGTTAGTTTACCAGAGGGTAGTCATGATGTTCCCAAAAAGAGGTTTTGACAATTGACTTTCCCAGGTTTTGTGACCAATGTTATTTTTCTCTGCGACATAAAAAGCATGCGGGACATTCAGCATCCAATGGACCCATTCTATGGAAGATGGATCCCACATTTCCGACATGTAGGTAGGTATATCCCATATCTACCTGGTTTGTATATCCACAACCATCCCCAATCACCATGTAGCCACTTTGAAACCAAATAATGATCCCATATCATACCCCTTTTAGCATCCACTTGAGTGTGATTTTCCATTAAAACCACGGTAACGACATTTAAATATGCGCAGGGCGTGCCAGACCGCAAGGCCCAGGAGGTCGTGTAAAATACCAGTTCGCAAATTTAAATGTAGTTACCGCATATTAAAATCATCCAACGAGGTACATGGAAATCTCCATCAGTCCATATCCCGCCCCAGCCTCAATGGAGCTACACCATATTTCAGGCCATATTTTCTGATCCTCAAAAATCGGCCTGAAATTTTCTTGGCCTTAAAAATATCTGGTAGCGACCTCGAAAATCGCTTCCGCTGAGTCCCATCTGGAGTCACCCCATCCGGAGGATGCTCCACAACCAAGTCGCCAACATGTCGGACCGCGATCTCTTCCACCTGGGTGAGCTGAGTTTCAACGAGCAATTCACGGCCATGGGACGTCCAGGGCCACAACAGATGGACGCCATGAAGAGCAGGCAAAAAATCTGGGGAAACTGGGGATCGTTGATGTGGGGAAAATGTGGATTTAGCCTCTGGTAAACTAATTAACTAAGGGAAATCACCATTTTTTAGAGGTAAATCAACTATAAATGGCCATTTTCAATAGCACACGGTTTGTTTACCAGAGGGTAACATGATTCAACATGATTTAAGGATATAGAAAACCTGGAAAATGTTGGATGTGGCAAAAGTGGTTGGGTGCAAGAACTTCGAAAATCTTGGATGTTGATCTACTTTATGTAGAACCTGCAAACATCTGAAAAAGTCAGAAGTCTAAGTCCGAAATTGGTGGTGTAACCAGCAGAACATAGGTGTCTTTAAGTTACAAAATGATGAGATTTAACCATCAAAAACTGGAAGTTGATGTAGAAAAGCATTAATTTTGACTAAAACTACAGAAATTTGCAATCAGCCGGCAAATAAGTGTGATTTCACATAATTTATCCAGCACGAAGACGGATTCAGCCAGAAAAAAGTGACGGGATGTGCAACTGAAGGCATTGTACATGTCTCATGTAGGTAAACCATGGTAAACCATGTTTAATTTTACCATGTGATGGGGATGACTCTTGCCCTTAAAGAAACAGCTAATTTGGATCCCATGGGCTGAAAAACTGCCAGCTCGATCCTGAAGGGATGGTCCAATTGGGGCGATGCTCACATGAAATTGCGGTGCTGAGATAGTCCATTTTGCCCTTAAAAAATGATACCCTCTGGTTATGACCAACATAGCCATGGGAAATGGCCCAGAGAAAGTTCGATGGTTTACCGTTCTTAATAGCATGGTGTTGATTTTCCAGTTCGCGAACTGTAAACGTCATAACCAGATGGTATCCATTTTTATGAATCCCATAGAAGTTGATCACAGCAATGGTGTGAAAATTGCTGATGGTGGTGTTTTTTGGGGCCTTGGTGCCACTGGATAGTGATTGATGATCCCAAGGGCAGCTGAAATCCATCGAGAACCTATCCATCACAGATTCAGATGAAACAGATACCGTTTGGTCATTTAACAGTTCGCCATGGAAAATCATCACTTTTAATAGGTACATCATCTGTTTCTATGGGTCATTTTCCATAGCTATGTTAGTCATAACCAGAGGCTAAATCCAATAATAGCTGATTGGTGGTTTGGAACACTTTTTCCCATATATTGGGAAGAATGATCCCGACTGACGAACTCATATTTTTCAGAGGGGTTGGTTGAAACCACAGATCACGTGGTTCAGACGCAGGCATCCATCGAGCACTATAAGTGGAGCCTCTGAGGTCGTTTTGAGGGCGTTGATAGACAGGGGCTGTATGTTTTTTTCATCTTCCAACAGAATAATCACCATTAGTGTAGGGAATATCATGGTGACATTTTTTCTTGGAATATGATACTTTGCCATTTAAAAACCATGAAAATGGCTGTTGAAGTGGCTATCCCCTGTTTTCAGACAAACCTTTTTTTTCAGTTTCCCAAAAAGGTAGCTACATAGATTTTTCTTCCGGTACATCATACGAAAATCAATAAGGGCTACCTATATATAGTTTCCATCACTTTGGATAGGGGCGGGTAAATGTCCTACTAGAACATCACCAAGCTATTGGGGATGTAATCTCCGATACTTGACAGTGATGTTGAAAATTCCCTCAAACAGAACATTTACCAAGCCCTGATTTAATATAGATACACAATGTGGAAAATGCAGTAATAAACCATCCCCAAGTTGGCGGTTTATGACTGGGATGTTCTGACCCCCCAAGTTGGCGAATGGTATGTTTATATGCTACCCGCCTATCGATTTATTCACATATAGACATTCAGATAAGTGGATCTGTGGGTATAGGTATATAGATATTCAGATATTTTGATATTTAGGCACAGAGGTGCTCAGACGTGCAGGTATGTTGATCTTTATTTAAGATATTTACATATACATACATATGCATATGTTTGTTCAAATAATCGAACATAATGTCTTTCGGCATTTTCTGTTGAGACTAACACATAGATGTATGTGTATATATGTATGCCGTGTATATATATATAAATAAACATGCAATATTTTTGAGATATTTACTTGTGGATTCAAGGACATGTGGATTCAAAGATATATGGTTTTTGGCTATATAGTTGTTGCATGTTTGGATAGTTTGATTTTGTATATTCAAAGATAAACAGATGGAGAGATAGATGTGTAGATATTTAGCATTTGAAAATATGATTAGATATTCAAAACATGTGTTTTGTGTGACTTAATCATGTTTTTCTTGTTGTTCTATTGTTGGTGGTTAAATCTCTTTGTTTTGTCGCTTTGCGCCCAGTTATGGGGACCCCCATGGTTTCATCAGGCTGGAGGCATCCCGTTTCTACGAGGCGTGCCAGTGACAGTGCAAGGTGAAATCGAAAAATACAAGGATATGCACACTTCGTATGATTTAAGAATGTTAGACTCCCTGATTTTTTGTTGATTGAAATCTTCAAAAATCTGGTTGAATTCCTCTTATGTTGATTGATTTAAGAACTGATCCGAAAGTCTACTGGATTCAAATCTCAACCATGTCATTGTCGACAAAATTTTGCTGACATGGGGTAGATCGGTACCATTGGGTTGGTTCATATCCTCAAATTTTGGCTAAAAAAATGTAAAATGTAAATGTTGATGAGATCTCCATTCACCCCATTGCTGGCTTCAAGATGGGCGAAGTCGTTGGATAGAAAAAATTGCCAAATGTTTGCGAAAAGTTTTGCGAATGATTCTATTACATTCCCAAGTAGATCCTCATTGGCCATATATCCAACTGGAAATCCCCTGAAATCCCCCGATCCTTATTAAACTTCCATGAAATCCCATAAATTGGTGGGTACTCCCATCAAAATCCCGAGGCTTCTCCCAGTTAATCCATCCAAACTAGTTATTTGTTGGTTGTATCCAATTAAATTTTGGCTATTTTACAGGTCTGACTCGGCAGGACTACATGCAACAGCCTCTCGGTCCGAAAAAAGCCGGGAGCTGGGGGTTCAATGATGATTTAGTGGCATCGCAGTTTTTTCCCCCTCTGAAGGAGGGTTTTTCCTTGATGAATTGTGGAACTCCACGTTTGACTTGTGAGACCTTTAGCTTACATTACCATAGAGGATCTTCTTCCTCCTTCAGGATAGTTTCTAGTGGGATTTATGGTGATTTGATTGGATTTCATGGTGATTTCGTGGGGATCTCATTGGGCTTTCATGGAAATCTCCGATTTTTCGAAATACCCTCCGGTGTCATCAACCATGGCTGAGAAATCTGGGAAAAACTATGGGGCTGATGGGATGGTCACAAGGATCAAAAAGGGAATAGTCAATATCAACTTACTGGTGCGTTTTAGGAATTTTCGGGAATGATCCGTTGGCTAACTATCAATTTCATCATCCCAGCAAGCCTCAGCAACCCATCCAGCAACCCTACGTAAAACGCACCAGTAAGTCAAAGTCCCAAAAGGTTCTGGGTTGATGAACATCCCATGGACGCATCCAGTGGACAATGTGGAATCCAGGTTCCATCGAACAAAACCCCAATGGGTTGCTCTTTTTTTAGCATGAGGAGTTCAACCAGGAAAATCATGTTTTTCACCATCCAACCTGTGGATCGCGGGGTCAAGTTTTCCTTGTAACCAATGGTACAAGAAGAATCCAGGATTTTCTCTTCATGGAGCCATGAAAGTAGCAAAAGTCGACATTTGGATGTTTCCTAAGTCATATACCCCCAACTCATCCAAGCGCTTTGGTGATGTTCAAAAAAAACTATAGCTATTGGGGAAATGACCCCCATGATTATGGAAACCCCCATGACTGGGGTAGGTCTTCCAATGGCTGGGTTCATTGGTCCAGCAGAAAATGCCAGTGCTCCAGCAGCTGAGGCGTATCCATCGTAAGCTCCATGGGCAAGTGGCATATTTCAGTGCCAGCCCGAGGAGGATATCCCCATGAAATTCCCCATAGTTGTTGTCCCCATGGAATCTCTATGAAACCCCATTGATTTCTAGTTAAATCTACTTTGTCATGGGATGTGCCACTTATGAGTGGATAGATTTCACCATTAGTTTGGGGCCCCATAAGTGATGAAGGCGATGGTCCTATGGTAAAGCCATTCATGACTCACGTCACATGAGTCATGATACCGACGATCATCCAATCTCCAGATTCGGTCTATTCTTGGGGTTTTTTAGAATGAGAAGGGATTACCCTCTGGTAAACTAACAGTTTGCCATTGAAAATGGCCATTTATAGTGGGTTTACCCATTGAAAATTGTGATTTTCCATAGTTATGTAACAGTTTACCAGAGGGTAGTTGCAGTGGAAGTTCGAACCACCGGGCCATGGGGATATAACTTATTCTCGAAAAAAAATGTGGATATGACCATCAGTCCAGTCTTGGCTACATGTAGTAGCCCAACTTCCAAAAAGGCTAAATCAATCATCCTTTTCCGATTTCCTAATGTGCTAAAGCCACTAATAAAGCATCCCCAAAATTGCACTTTTTATGGCTAGCATAAACTATCCCCACTTGGTAGTTGTGTATGGCATTGGCTTTACCACATTAGATGTCTATGAAATCTCATTTAATTCCATCTAGTCATTAGAATCCCATGAAATTCCTTTAGACTCCCATGAAATTCCATTAGAATCCCAGTAAAATCCCAGAAGACCCCCATCCAAATCCATTTAAGGCATATTCAAATTACATTTTCCAACTGGCCCAACGTCTTGGAGTTCATCCCACCAGGTGACACGGAACTCTTCGCCGTGGGTGAGCTGTCCTTCAACGAGCAGTTCGACAAGGTGGAAGCGGCTCGGGCGCCCAGTGGCTGATGAAATGGGAGAATCAAAGAGATAGCTTTTTTCAGAAAAAAGTGGTGCTTCTGTATGATTCACTGAACTCAGTCTTTTTGAGGACACTTCCTCGAAGTGGCATGCAAAACTGCCCACTACTGTCGCCTACCTTGGAAGATAGAACCCAACGGCATCCCATAGATTCATTCCTCACTTCGGTGCCTTCACACCCCAATTTTGGTCAAAACACATCGATTTTGCCCAACTTCCCAATGTTTCCTGGTTTCAATGACACCCAGTGATGCCTGAGGTTAAACGGACCGCTTTTGCGCAAGGGATAATACCTATCTGAATCCCAGATTTTTGATCGAAAGCATTGACAAGAAATTGCCCGAATCGCAGAGTTTCTATTGTAAAAATACGGGAAAATGGCCTAGTTGTGGGAGAAAATTGTTGATGTCCTGTGAAGTTTCATCACCAGGTGACTGCTGGCAAGGGCCAGCTTTCGCCGGGCAAGCCTTCTTTGGCGAGGACTGGCCAGCCGAACGCCAAGAGATGAGAGTTTATTCAACCACTGGGTGCCCCCTAAAGCTGTGCTGAACTCTATCCATTTCGCAATGAAACTGCACCAGTTTAGTCAACCATTCAGGAACAGGTCAACGGCAAAATGTGAATTTCACCAACCATCAATCGATTCAATGGATGGGCTCGGATTTTGATTAAAGAAGAACGGATAAAAAGATGGACTTATCAATGCCAATCATACATTTAAACGCAGAAACAAAGTCAGATCCAGGAAATATATGTGATTTTGACCAGCACATACTGGTTCAAGCCGCCTGGTGAATTAGTTTGCCAATCCCTTAATTCATTGCCATGAGTGCAGGAAGAGCATATCCCAGGAACAGTCAAACTGGCACAAAAAATGATGGAATTCCATCACCGAGAATGGCTGCAGAACCTTTAGAAATAGCCGTGATTGGTCATTGCACAAAAGTGATGCGATGTGTCCTGTCAAGGTGCGGGATAGAACTAGCAATTATGGGTTCCAGCATCTGTGAAAATGGGTTCCAGTAACAGGCAGATAAGGCTTTACTGGTGCGTAAAATATATGAAAATAGATGGATTTACCCAGTAAAGCAATGATTTTACCATTGGTGATTGATTTACCATTGATTTACCATTGGTTTACCATTGATTTACCATTGATTTACCCAGTAATAGATTGATTTACCAACCATGACACAATTCGCTTTTTGATTGGACGACGTCTATCGGCGGATCCCATGATCCAAAATTTCAGCGTTCACCAGGACGACCGTGTCACCTTTTGGTGGCATGGATCGAGACACCTACATGCAGTGCCTTGAAAAAAAGCTCGGCGTTGGTGAATCTGATCATGTTGCCACCCAAAATGGGGATACAAAAACCCTGGTGGTTTGGAACATGAATTTTATTTTCCATAATATATAGGATAATCCTTCCCATTGATTAATATCTTTCACGATGGTTAAATCCACCAACCAGATCCATTTTCATGGAGCTTGCTTCATTATTTACAAATGTTGGAGAATTCTCACGCCGTATCATGAACCAATATGAAGCAACCATTTAAGTTTGCCATTTAGAGGTTTCCTAAAATGCTGGTACCCCCAAACCAACCATTTGATTTTCGGATTTTCATTATAAACCATCCAGCTATCGGGATATCACCATTTTTGGAAACCTCCATTTACCTTAGATGAAGCAACCATTTGTTTAGTGATGAAACTGGCGATTAACTGAACCCCGCTGATGGCGCGCTAGGCGGAGAGTTGGAAGATTGATGTTTCTTGAAAACGAGGTGCCACATACAGTACACCAAGACTTGGCTGGTTAAATATCTCTAAAGTTTCAAGTCATCATTTTGGAATGATTCAGTACCCCGAGTTCAAGAAATACCCGGACATCCTTTTGCAGCCTTTTGTGCGTCGGATACTTGCCCCAATGGCTGGACCGGTGCCAGGCATATCCTCAATGATGATATTGTAATATTTACAGCCAATCTTGATCCAGTTACAAGCCCATTCTCTCGGTTTTTGTTGACCCATAATCATAAAATTAATCTCCATTAATCTTGTGATGGTACCCTCTGGTAATTTAACATAGCTATGGAAAATCACCATCTTTAATGGGAAAATCCACTATTTCTATGGCCATTTTCAATAGCTATTTTGACATAACCAGAGGGTATTTGATTTATATCCCATGAAGCCATGAATTGTTGCCCCAGTGAAGCTGAGGCAGAGGGTTCACCGCAAGCTGCATAGCGCCCTGGGCGCCCGACGGATTTGTCATTTTGTGGTGCCCAAAAATTGCGATTCGACATTCGAAAACATATGGATGTGGGTCAAAAATCACCAAAGATCTGGGATTATGTGGTGAAGTTTCTATTTAAAAAAATGGATGTGGGTCAAAATGGAAGATCATTAATGGGACCACAGATGTGAATGTCTAGTTTAGTATTCACCGTCCAAAAAAAATGGGGTACCTAATTTTGACCCATACCCATATGGATATCTGGATAAATGATAATGACCGAACCCTGTTCTCCCCAACCCTGGAATCATGGGAATTGGATTCGGGAAATCATCCCCAAATGGCCTGAATTCAGGTTAGTGAATTATTATCATTTGCCCAGGGATATAATATGGAAAAATATGGATAGACATTCGAAAACATATCGATAAAATATGTATAAATAGTGACAGTCAAGATCTGATACATCCAAACATGATTGTATGTCTATGTATGTCTATGAATGCATATACCCTCTGGTAAACTAACGTAACTATGGAAAATCACCATGCTGCTAATGGCTCTACTATTTCTATAAAATCGTCAGCTATTCAAGTTCGCTAACTGTCACAGTCATTACCAGAGGCTATCAACCAACAACTGTATGATACTCGTATATTACACAACTGAATGTAGGACATCACCACCGGGATCTCTTCGGCACCCCGTCCCATTTCTTCAGTTTGATCCGAATCTTGCCTTAAATATGTGGTGATCCATCAATAATCTGTTCATGAAGTTCATGTTCATTGTTCTAGTCTCATAATATGTTTGTTCATTGTAGTCTGATCCATTAATATGGAAGATCTACCTGTTCTACCTGCATATGATCCATGTAAAAAACCAGCAACTATGGAAGATCCAACCGACCGACCCACCAAGGTAAGGCCATGCACCTGAGTGATGAGGATCTGAAACAGCGCCGAGCCGATGACGAGTGGATGGTTGGAATCACCATCTCCATACATTAAATATTTTTGGATCGTGAAGTAATGATGCAATATTTACGTATATTTAAATATAGTATACACCGTATACACATATACATACGTATATATATATACACCTATGTATACATATTTATGAGTGCTTTTTCAATGTTATGTGTTGTTTCAACAGCTGGGATGGAGAAGTGCCTGTCGCAGATGGTCCAAGGTTGGGCTCGCTGTCCTTCAACGATCAGTTCCCCACCATCGAAAATATGGCTCTGGGATGAGGCGAAAGTCAGATCCATGGGATGCCAACGGGATATCATGAGGATGTATATATGATATATATATATATATACATCAATTATATATGTATATATATATATATTTGTCGAGAATTAGGGTTTACGGATATCTCGGATCATCTTGATGCTTGAAATGGATTGAAACGATCTGAAACAGCTTTAAGGTCGGTTCTGACTGGAAATCGCTCTCGCAATTCACGAAAGATGAAGGAAAGCAATGCGAAAACTCACCCAAACAGCCTTGATATTCTGCTGACATTAAAACCACCCGAAAAAAATGGAAGGAATTTTCACTGGCAAAACAACCCATCCCCAATTTCAAGCTCTGCATATCGCCAGGTGCGGAAACTCACTCAGGGCGATGCAAAAAGATGGGGGTTTTGAACCTCGGGGGGAGGTGGCGTGCAGCATATGTGACTTGGCCACCAAGGATCTAACAATAAATTGAAACAAGTAACACCTCACAAATACAATCCACCCATTCAAAAGAAAAAGATTGTTGATTTGAAACCCGCCATAATTGGGATATTTACTAACAAACATGGGAATATGAGCAACAAGAAGTGAATATAAAGAAGAAAAATAGGGTGGTTTAATTTCTTATCTCCAACAAACGGGATTGTCGCCAATTCCCTGGCTTACAAAAATCAAATGCCAGCGGCTTTTCCTGGCTTTTTGGGACGAGAGGTACCAGCAGATGCTGCAGCGGCTGCATTTGCCTCTTACCAAAGAGCCCAACACGGCGAGGCTGAAAAAACTCTGTCAGGGCCCATTTCCAGGGCGTCAAGCTGGCTGATTACCCTCTGGTAAACTACAGTTTGCTATTGAAAATGGCCATCGAAATAGTGGATTTAGCCATTAGTAGCATGGTGATTTTCTATAGTTAGTTTACCATAGGGTATATTCTGATAGCACCGATGGGTTCAGAAAATTGCTTCAACAGAAATGGAATGATCCCCAAAGACAAGCATGTTTTTGGGATGGGTTGCAAGAGTATCTCCTATCATATCCGCTAATTCTAATGATGAATAATCTAGCCACTTAGTATCTCATCATCCATGATTATCAGGGTTTTGTAAGCCCGCTACATCTACTGAAAATCAGTTGGCAAAATGTTTGGTCCCAAATTCAAACCTGCACCTGCAGCCGTGGCAATGATAATCCATCCTTTACAGGATTTTTGAGTCAGAAGGCGATGGCACTTCACCCAAGAAACTGATCACATTCGTGGGCATTAAACCATCTAAAATGAGAGTTGAAAGATCCCAAAAGTTAGATTATCTGCTTGGTGGGATATCAAATTTCTCCAATGTTTTCCCTCTTAGGTACGATGGTCCCCGATGACTAGCCATTTTGAAGATTAAGCGACTAGCGGCTGCGAGCAGAGGTGGTTCATTTGAGATCACCATGCGAAAGTATAAGATATATCTCTTCATCTGCATGGTCCAGTAGACCTTTGGACAAATCTAGTGCCATCGTTTGATGAAGTCAGGTCCTTCTTGAGCTCTGCAATGCATCCACCGATGCAAGAGTCCTCATGCAGGGATGCAGCTGATCAAGGACTGTACATCAAAGCTGCATCGCGGACAAGACCCAGCGTCATTCCACATGTTGTATGAACGCCGAATGGCACTCTGCAGTTCTTTCAGAAACAAGTTGTCAAGAGAATCTATAGTGTTTAATAGTGATTTAGTCCATTTGATCACCTGCTTTTTCATGGATTGCATCCACCAAGTTTAAGTAGTTAATAGATGAGTTCAACAGCTTACCATGGTGCATGCCTTGATCCTTACCCTTCGGTGACGTATGGGACTATCGGAGAATAAATCCAGCCATAAATATTAGACCATATTCACAGTAACAGTTGTGGTATCCTTGTGTCCACCTTTAAATGATGGATTGCACTACTATCTCCTGGATGTGCACCACAGTTAAGAAATTCATAGAATTCATATATGACCCATCCGTATATCACAGAGCTATACCAGGGTTCTTGAACACTAAGCAAGTGGGATGCACCCTTCAGCGATTAGCGATTGGTCGATAGTCCTGAATAGCGGTAATGATAATAATATTTACAGCGGGTGAAAATGACTTTAGTTGATCATAAAAGTTTGTAAACAGCATCGTTCATACAAGCTAACGGCCCCCGCAGTTACAACTTGGTTCTTTTCAGCCCCGCTAGCTATAGGCTATAGATATACCCACCATAAATCCAACGGTTAACCTAGTTATGTTCACCAACTTTGCTAACAAACTGGTTGGTTATGTCCATCAAATCCTTATGAAATCCCATTACAAACAGATGTAGATGACTTGCTATTCCCATGTTTCCCTGTCAAATCCAATTTGCCGTCAACATCCCTATTCTGTCCTCATTATCTCCCCATTGATGGCTGGTTTGTAACTGATTTTTGTGGGTTACCCTCTGGTAAACTAACAGTTAGCTATTGAAAACGGCCTTTTTATAGTCGATTTGCCCATTAATAGCATGGCGATTTTCCATTGCAAACTGTTAATTTACCAGAGGGTAATCCCAATATTCGCATTATTACCCCATTATTATCCCAATATTGATTCGGTTCATTATAATCTTATCCCATTATCATCTCAAGATTCATATGGTTCAAACCAGATATAGATAGATACCCTCTGGTTATGACTAACATAGCCATGGAATCCATGGTCGATTTATAGATGATATAACCATTATTATATAAGCCCATTATGGTCCCATATCATTAATGGTCGATTTATAGATGATACAACCATAATGGTGATTTAATGTGACAATAAGCCCATGATTGTCCCATTCTTATCACCATTCGTCGGTGAATCCCAGCGGCCGGGAGGCCAAATCCGGACGACTTGGCCGAAGGCTTCCGTCTGCGGGTGCAGTGGCGCCTCAACTGCTCTTGGATATATATATATATATATTATATATACATGTGTATATATATATATATATATGTGTGTGTACATATATAAATATATAAATAAATAAATACATAAATAAAGAAATAAATAAATACATAAATAAATAACTAAATAAAGAAATATATATAAATACATATATATATATACATATTTATATTTATATTATATTTAGATTATATTTTATATACATATATACATTTACCCTTACGTACATTTATGCCCACCAAGGCACAGAACCACATTCCAAAAGCTGGGGATTCGCTCGTTTCCTCTGCCGAAAACTGCACAGATCCGCATGAGATTTTCGCGTCTCAGGTCAGATGGCTGGTGGAAAGCCCGAGTGCCTTCGCTGGAACTTGGGAAAAGGGTGAAAGAGCTACCGAAAATGCGCTTAAAAAACCTGCGCACTTGGTAGAGTTTCTCCGTTCTTTGCTGTAGATCATCAGGCTGCATGGTATGAATTTGTTCTTTCATGAATGATTCACTTGCTGTCTGTGCATGTCCGCATTGCTTTCTTGATAGACTGGATCAAAGCCCTGTCAGTCTGGTTTTCACATCAATTTACAGCTGCTATAGATGGATGTACATCCCAACGGACGGTCCCATACCGATGCGTCCCTGATTTTTATGTTGGTCATATTCCCCGTCTTCAATCCCATGTGAGATTGGTCGCGGACATTAGATCTCCAGTTTATGGCTGAGAAACAAGCTGTCAATCATCCCTTTACCAACATGTACGCCGAAGATATGAAATAGGCATTTACTTTGCAATATTATGATATACATGACATAATTTAAATATGTATATCATAATATTTAATATCTTTCATTTGTATATCATTTTACCGCCATGTATATCATAATTTAAATATGTATTTCATGACATCAATTGTCATGATATACATGGCGGTTTTCATCAGTCAAGGAATTCATCACCCCGGCCTGAGGTGCTTGAGACCAAGGGTCCCGACCAGATCAAGGCAGTTTTTTCCCGACACCGGAGGAGCCAATGATGGGCAGTTGATATCAACAATGATAGCAATTTATGGTGATTTATGGTGATTAATGGTGATTAATTTGGATGACTTGAAAATGATGGAAAAAAAAGCCATCATCCATCATCATCCCATGAATGTTTGACCACTTGAACTGATCAATGCAATGATATGTTTTTCATGTCTTCACATCATCGTCCGATGCCACAATTCCCAGGATCATCCAATCACTGACCAAAGCGCTAGGCTCCTGAGCCCTTAATCAATGGGGATCTCACCAAAAACAGGTGGCTGCTGTGATCATTGGCTGCTTTCCAATGTTTGCGAAGAAAAAAGTCCCCATTTCGATGATTTCTGTGAGCTTATCAACCCATGAGTTGAGAGTTGGGTACAATTCATGCATCGTTTGCATCCCTTCATCCTCTACAATCAAACATGGGTTGGAACATTTCCTGTTTACTTCGATGATATTCCCCTAAAACCCGTAGGGCCGTAGGGGATCGCCCAGCCGCACCAGGTCCACTTTGACACTTGGGGTGCGGAGCATGACGAATGGATCTCTCGAGACAGCCAGGTAGGGGCTGCAGTGAAAAAACTTTGATTGCGGTGATTCGAGGTGTCAATCCATGGAAATCCCCAAGAAAACCAGGAATCTTGGGATTCTCTCGATTTTTCACACTAAGTCGATCTTGGCCCAAATCTTGACAGCTCGGCAGTGAAATGCTTCAAGGTCTCGAACCTCTCAGATGTTCATTGTTTCTGTTTCCAATCCCGAGATCCACAGGGTGTAAGCGAAAAATAACTTCGACCGCCTTTCCAATGCTGTCATGCCCAGCTAGAAATCACTGGATTTTGCAGGACATCCGAAATTGATGATGAACATAGTAGATTTCCATCTACCCGGGGCACTCCTTCAACAGCTTGTTCAAGCCGGTGTCTGAACATGAGGGATACCCAGATCATTGCCATCGATTTTAAGGGTGCCCTATTTTTGACAAACCTATATTCAAGCCAAAGCGCTTGTAACCACCGGATATCGCGATGGAGGTGCGCTTCCTAGCGTCTGGCGAGATGCTGACAGCTCTTGATCAAAACGAATTTGATGGCAAAACTGGGAGAGAAATTAAGCAAACTTTGGTAGCTCATGTTGGGGTCTCCAGATTTCGGCAGAGACTCTACGTGGAAGATGGCTTCCGCGAGATTCAGGATGATGAGGTGTTTGGATCGGCTCCGGTGCAAGTACAACTGGTTATGTTGGAATTCTTGCTACCAGATGCTGAAGAGGACAAACAGATGATTTCCGCATGCATCAGAAACGATTCAGCCAGCTTGGAACAATGTCTTCAAGGTCCTCGAAATCCAAACCTTGGAGGTGGATATGGGTCAAAACTATTACACTCCCAAAAGTCATAAGATCATTAAGATTAGTATTCCCATAGGCGTTATTTGTGTTACTTTCCAGTTGTGGTCTGTGTTTGCCAGAAGACTGGGATGAAATGATCCACAGGTGAAAATGATGAGCGACTTCCCCTACACTACGCTGCATCTTTCGGACACATCGAACCCACGCGCTTATTGCTCGAGGCAGGCGCGGACAAGAATGCAGCAGACACGTTAAACGGGATGTCCCCGTTGTTTTATGCAGTGAAAAGAGGTCATCTTGACATCGTCCGCTTTCTGGTTGAAGTCGGGGCCAACAAGGATCAGCCAACAACAGATGATGGGCTGACACCACTCCATTTTGCTGCTCAAGAAGGCAATCTTGACATCGTCCGCTTTCTGGTTGAAGTCGGGGCCAACAAGGATCAGCCAACAACAAATGATGGGTCAACACCACTCCATTTTGCTGCTCAAGAAGGCCATCTTGACATTGTCCATGTTCTTGTTGAAGTTGGGGCTAACTATAATCAGCCGACAACGGATGATGGGTGCACACCACTTCATTTTGCAGCTGCAGCAAGCCATCTTGACATCGTCCGCTTTCTGGTTGAAGTCGGGGCCAACAAGGATCAGCCAACAACAGATGATGGGCTGACACCACTC
>Ga0126342_10010372_pt1 | contig 16670 bp, 15 predicted proteins | sample Cyp1metagenome_FD_92528 | JGI IMG/M metagenome (GOLD analysis project Ga0126342, IMG submission 92528) | Coral microbial communities from Lord Howe Island, Old Settlement Bay, Australia - Cyphastrea 1 metagenome | ecosystem: Host-associated > Invertebrates > Cnidaria > Coral ... | reverse complement strand
GGTAGGTAGATAGATAGATAGATTAGATAGATTAGATAGATTAGATAGATTAGATAGATTAGATAGATTAGATAGATTAGATAGATTAGATAGATTAGATAGATTAGATAGATTAGATAGATAAATAGATAGATAGATAGATAGAGATGGTTAGGGATGTTTAGAGATAGATAGAGATAGATAGAGATAGATAAACAGAGACAGATAGAGATAGATAGACATAGATAGAAATAGATGGAAGATGGACATGGATGGATGGATGGATGGATAGATAGATATAGCAGTGAATCATATGGAATGCCTATCAACCAGCCAAGCACAGGTTGGGATTGTGCTTGTGCTGAGGCTGGCTGCTGTTTAGCTGCCTTTTTTGCTGCAACTTGGCATAGCAGGTGACGTCCTTTCATCACTATGGGGTTGAACAGTGGTTAAAATACCCATTCAACCCGTTGGAAACAGGCTGGCAGTCTGGAAAGGATCGTCATCCCTCCTGGGATTATGATCCTAATTGAAATTGAATACAGTACCCTCTGGTTATCTAACATAGCTATGGAAAATAGCCCATTTACACATGATTTTCCCATTAAAGCCTCCATTTATAGTGGATTTTCCATAGCTATGTTAAATAACCCGATGGTATGTTTTTTTTGATCCATGGGGAAAACATCAACCTGATGTACGTTCCCACGGCAGGGATCTACCCCACGGTAATCCAACATGGCAATGGGAAACCTCGATTTTGAACGCGGCGATCCAACGACCGTGTGTAGTAAAAGTCAATGGGGAATTGTTTGATTGGCACAGCAGCCTCCAAAGATGGGAAAGTAAAAACCTACGAAAACAGCGATGAATTATGATAAATATATGATCATGAATTTTGATGAATTATGAAACACTTGTTTTGCCATATTTTTTTCTGGCGCTTACTATCGGTCATAGTTAAATTGTTGATGTTCAACCCAGGAGCGGCTTCCTAAGACGGAGCGCCTACGGAAGGCTTTCGGGCCGCTGCTGCAGACTGCCTTGATGGAGAAGGAGCCGCCAGGAGGTCTCTTGAAGCGCCTGGGCAGGTGTTCATTGCATGTTCATGCGGTTAAAACAATAATTAATATTATCAACTATTCCCAAGTTTGCCATAAATGGATATAAATGGGTGGTACAAACCAGCGAAAATGTGGTGGTCTATTGTTGGTTTAACCGCGTGTTAATGGTTCATGATGGTTCAGTGATTCATGGTGAGTACTCATTAATGATGATATGCGATGATGAATGGTTGATAATGGTTAATAAGTGGTAAACCATTTTAATTAATGGTGATTCATAGTAATTAATTATAATGCCTTTTGGTGACATCAAACATGGCTATAGCAGGGCATTCCCCGAGCTCAATGGAGGTCTATAGCTGGGACATGTGGAAATAGTTGATTTCCAGCAAGCGACGTTTCATTCATTACCAGAGGGTATACCGCATGTTCAGACACACCCATTTGATGCGTTTTTTCGTGATTTAGTTTGTCCCAAGACGTTTGGATATCCTAGATTTTGGAGGTTTCCGGCACTGGCTTGACCATTGTTTACCCTGTGTAAATGGTGGTGTTCCTATCCCCGTCCCGAATGTCAACCATGATGTCAGCCCCGGCGAATTGTTAATCCTGGTGCACCTGCAAAAAGTGATAATTGAATAATACAATGGGTCTAGCGCGCAGGGAAAACACGATAAAACAAGGTTAGTTAGGAGTCCAGGGGTTGGCACTAATTACTACGTAGAAATGGATGTGACATTTCATTTGTTGGATTGTTTTGGCACGGAGTGGTCTTCAAACATAGTGACTAAACATGACTAGATGCGACTTGGAGGTAATCCGAAATCTTGCATTCCATGCATTCTGTAGAGTTAGGTGAAAAGATGGTGAAAATGGCAACGAAGCTGACCTCCCGCTTATCACTGGGCTTATATCCTGACTTTCTAATCGGCCCTGACGTTTGAACATCCCAAGTGAGCTGATTCTGGAGCCTCCAAGTGCCCATAAGAACAGGTAAACGTCACAAGTCATACTGGGTTTATTTGCTCATGTTTGTGGGCTCTTGGAGTTCAGAGGGTCTAGGTCTATTTTTTCCGTTTAACTTGTGCTTTTTATATACACCCTGCAACAACTCCAAACTTGGATGAAGGGAACATGGACAGGAGACCCTAGTGTTGCTGGTTGAGAGGAATGCACGATGCATGACCACACCAAATCATTAATGCATATATTGATACCCTTTGGTAATTGAATGTATCAAACTGGAGAATCACAATAAATATAAGTTCGGTAAATTTGGTAAATCATCTTTAAATCATCATAATCGATAAATGAACCATCCATACATGCCTCCCAGGCCTTGCATTTTTAGCACCTGCATGGGCTTGTGTGGCCCGCAGCCCCTTGGAGCTATGTCTTCAGGTTCCCACCCGGTTTGCTTGAGGTGAGTTTATAACAGTTTACGTCCATTTGGGCGTTGTTGTTTTCAAAAATCTGGGTTTGGCAGTTTTTTCCTTGAACTTGAGGGATCACTTAGCCAAGGTTGATGCTGATCATATCTGGCCGGTTCGAGTGTTATCATAATTACTAGATTATGTTCAGTACCAAATCTATTGGCGCCCAAAGAAAAACAATAGAGATACAAAGCAGCCATCACCAACAAACATTTGCCGCGGACTGCCCAGCCAGCCATCCAAACAAAGCTCCAGACATAGTTTTCACGGCAAATCCAGCTGGGAGATCTCAAAATCATCCAAAATTATGTGTTTCACACACCATTTGAAGGATTGCAAGTTTGCAACACTTGTACGGGTAACAAGATGGGACAGACAACGGGATTCATTTTTGCCCAACAAAAACTCTACTGCCCATATTTTTTGGACCAGATTATGGGCTACCAATCCAGAGCAAGGGGTTATGATCCCAATTTTTTGTGTCACTCGTTGGGCCTGGGTGGCATGAAACAAAGTCAACGGCCATGTGGATCATCTCATAGGGCAACTAGTGAATAACCCTGGTTTGTATAGTGAATCGCTTAAGTCCCCAATGATCCCTATGTATCCCTATGTATCCCTATGTGGGTTAGCCCAGTTTTATCCGGCATTGGTGAAACCTATGCCGAAAAAAACAGATACTACCATTTGGATCATGGTGTATCCCATATGTTTGGCTTATTTTCCCGTTATATTCCCATGATATATTCCCATAAATTAGCAGGGCATCAGCCAGCCACAAAGATAAGCCAAATTGTAAATGCTCCAACTTGGTTATATATCCCATTACTGTAGTTCTCATGAGTTGCTCATGATATCCCTAAGATGGTTCCTATTATTGCATGATGATCCCATTATCATCCCGTTAACTACATATATATATATATATATATATATATTAATGTGTGTGTTTCCATGATATGCCATTAAATCCCCGTTAAATCTTTACATATCCTATTTTGTTTCCAATATATTCCCGTTATTCTCGCATCAAATCTTCCACCCTCGGGTTCGTTGATCCTGATTGATATCCCATTGCCATTTCATTCAGCCCCTATACATTAAATCATATTAGATCATCAACACATAATATCTATATTAAATCATCAAACATAATATTAATAATATCTAAACACCAAACAAGCACTATTTTTGACATCTTAAACAACATAAAACCACTATTTTTGGTGAAATCCCATGATGATCCCATCGAAACGGCTGCGAGGTCCGAGATCTCTTGCAGCTTGGCCGTGACTTTGACATCGCTGCTGCCTGTGCAGCTCATGAGTGACCATGTGGTGCCAACCGGGAGGGGGGGGTTGACTCGAACATATGGTGGGGAAATGTGGGAAAATATGGGACATATATGGAAATTATGGGGAATTTCCCTGATTTCACCAATGAACATATAGGAAAATAGGGGACCATCAAGGGATGTACCGTGATTTCATGGGGATTTGATGGGACATGGGAAAATGCAGAGGTAAAATTTCACGGGATGACAACGGGATCATATGGAATCCTGCAGGATGACATGGGAATATATGAGCAAAAAAAACGACATCACACCTTTTTTACGCAATGGGAATCTTAATGCATTTTACATATATAACATGATCAATGGTTATCAAAGGGTTTATATAATCAGGAAATATGAATGCAAATAGTTCGGTAGAAGCGTAGTTTGTTCTGTCCAGCAATGCAAAATCAGCCTTTGACGAGCACCTTGGCCTGTCGCAATATCTGCACAATAGCAACGTTGACACCAGAGGATATTTCCATTAAATCATTAGTCATCATTGTTGACATGGAAAATCACTGCATGGAGCCTTTGAAATCTGTATTCAAAAAGGAAAACAACACTTCACGAAATGGTGTGCTGTTGTTTACCCTCATCTCCAACTTCAAGATTAGTTTATCCGCCTGTTTCTACGCAATATCTCCAGCTAGATCTAAAAGATCAGCTATAGCATCTCCCCAAAAGCGAATGCAAACAAGTATAGACAATGCAACCCATCCAAATTCAGAAAAAAACGAAAAACCATGAATCAATTCTTCATCCTCTTCCTGATTCTGCATCGAACCTCGGCCAGGAACTGGAGAGGCTCCAGCGTTCCACACAGCAGGTGCTGTTGCCACGGCTCTGTGTGGCCATGGGCAAAACGGTCGGCACCTTGAGCTGCGAAGATCAAGTGGTCCCTTGCCATGGTGGCCATGATGGCCCGGGATGATTGGATGTTCGCAAGCGGGTAGAGCAGCCTGCATTCTTGGATTGATTATGCCAAGTGCATGCAATCACTGAATATCAAGCAACGCTGGCCAATGCAATCCAGTTCACCATTTCTGATGATATCTCCCAACGATGCAAGTTTCATAGAGTTTACTTTCCATGTCTTTTCCCATTCTTACCTATTCTTACCCTATGGTATGTTTTCACATATATAACTATGGAAAATCACCATGTTTAATAGATCAATCATCCATGGACCATATCTATAAATCGTATAAATGGGTCATATCATAGCAAACTCTTAGTATCTCTCAGAAATTACCAATGGCTATCCATGAATCCATCCCAAAAAAAAGCCAACGTGCAGGGCATGGCTGGGACATTGGAGTCCTGGGCAGCAGCTGTGTCATCGCACCCGTCCGTAGGGTCTCCTTCACCTGCCAGGCGAGTTGTGGTCGTAGCTCGTTTTTTGAGGGCGGGATTTTTCATTGGATATACCCTCTGGCTATACATGAACTACAGTAACTGCACAGTAGTTGTTATAATATATATATATATTTGTATACTGTATATTTTTGTTGCCTAAAAATAGCCCACTCTAATTTCACTTATCCACCATCATTCCCATTAATTTCCCATTCTACTCCATTTACCCTCTGGTAAATCAAACTTGGTTTGCTGGAACATTGACCATTTAGCTCGAGCTATAAACCTCTATTTAGTTCGGAGATTTCCCAGGGAATAATTGGCATCTTTGATGTACGATGGGAACGCAAAAGATACACACATAAATAAATAAATAAATAAATGAATAAACAAATAAATAAATCAATAATTAAATATATATGTTATATATATATAATTGTATGCTTCGGTTTCATCAAATATAGCTGGCTGGGAAATTCTTAAAGTAGCCATGAAGGTTATAGCCAGGAAAATCAATGGACAATCATCAAACTAAATGTATCAAGACGTGGATTTACCAGCAAACTATGTAGCAGGTGATTTCTTCATCTTCGCACTTCTTGAATCGCTCAAGGTGATTTTTGTTGTTCCGATTGATGATTCCACTCGATTTCAATCACCTTTTGCCAGGTGGTAGCGTTTGACAAATGGAGGTGTTTGATTTTTCCTTATGGCACTGGTGACATCTGGGAAATCCCAGCCTTGATGGCATCGAAACCTGGAACTTCCCAAAAAAAGTCCGTGTTTCCTGTAGATTTTGTCCATGGCCCCAGTGACCAGTGACAATTTTCAGGCGGCGTTTCTGCTCCTCCGCCTTCTTTGCTGTTGCCACCGTGGCACGGGAAGCCGAACTCTCCAAGTTGTGCCCAGAGGCGCTGCTGCTGTTCCTGTCCCTCGACGAGAGCTGGGGAGATCGATTCTTGTGGCTTCATGGCTTAGTTTTGAGTCATTTATGTAGAAGAAAACATTATACATGCTGGTTGGTGGCTTGGAACATTTTTTTTTCTCCATATGTTGGGAATAATCATCCCAACTGACTAAAATTTTCAGACGGGTGGCTCGACCACCAACCAGCATGATGATCATGATGATCACCGGAAATCAAACCTGTTTTTTTAAGGAAAATTATGGAAAATTGCCGAGCTGCAGATGATTTTCCCATTAAAACTCGGTAAAACCTCCATTTTTTGGTGATTTTCTACTGCCATCCTGGAATAAGTGATGGGTGCTTGATGGATACCGAAGAAACTCATGATGATGTATAGTACCCGAATAGTACCCCAAAAAGATGCGGAAATTACGCTTTCAGGATGGTAGTTCGATGATATTTCTCTCATTTTATCCCATATTTCAAGTTTGCAACTATTCTATCTATTCTATTCTGTATAAATAGATTGCATTAGGCCTGTGCCATGCTTCCTGCCAACACATTCTTCCTGCTTTCTAGGTGGTTTTTCGCGAGTCGGCCGGTGGAAATTGTGTACATAACGAGGAATAATCACATTTTTTTTTAAATTCCACCCTTGTGACATTCATTTCCATATAGACGAGCACCCAAAAAAGGTATAGAAAAGTGCAATCCTACCTTAAATTTCAATATCTACAGATATCTACAGTAAAATGTCAAGAATGGGTAGTTGTTATATCTGTTTGTTGTTTTGTTTCTATGGCTTGGACCGGATCCTGGGATCGGCGCTGTCAGGAAGGCTTTGAGCGCGGTGGATCGCTTTCGGGAGGCCTGGAGCCTGGCCCGGCCCGGATGCTCCGCAAGCCATGGAAGTACTAAGATTCGTTGAGTATATGTGAAAAGGATTGAAAAGGGATGTTACAAACATGGAACATATATGAACATATGAATGCGAAGGATCGAAGGATCGAAGGATCCATTTTTCATTTTGCCATTTTTGAATGTATATAGAGAAAGCGAGAGAGAGATGGACTTGTCATGGTTTGTCTATGTTTTTCGACTCCTGAATGTAGGAAACCTATAGCAAACTCCTACATGCAGTGACTGTGGTTCCCTGCCGATGTGTGTATCATATATTAATGATATTAATGCATACGTGTTTTATATGCACCGAAATGTCCATTGCAAGGCTTGATTGCCATATTATGATCAGTTTTCACTTACCAACCTGCTGACATCAAAAGAACTTGGATGGCCCGACGCAAGGACATCCCAATAAATGTACCAAACCAACCCCTCTTTTTTCCCAAAGGCACATCAAACGGATTTCATCATTTAAAATAACAATACCTTTTAATACCCTCGCATGTTGAATAGTTTGAAGTTTTTTTACTTGGAATCCCAATGTTGAGTCTGTTACGTCATGAAAAACCCATGAAATCAACGTGCCACCATTTTTCTCCATGCCAGGACAGCCAGGAATATCGTGCCATATGTCTCAGCCTGGTCCAGTGCGGCCGAAACTTCGGGGCTGCCTTTGAAGATGACTTGCTGGACACTTTTTGCGGCTCGGCGAGAGGAGGAGACTGATGGCTGACTTTCACAAAAAACATGTTGGTCAATGATCTATCCAGTGGTTAGGGGTATTCCGATATTAAATTGACAGCCAAAGGGCTACTAAAATAGTTTTCCAACCATTTGAATAGATAATAGCCTCAAATTTGAGACTTTGAATTTGTCGATCCCATTTTGACATAATGTGGCACAAGTTGTTTTTTGTTATATAATCATTATTTGCGTATTCTTCTGGAAAGAAACCACCAGATGACCCACGGGCGGCCAGTTGGTCGTTTGATCAGGGCACATTCAGACCTAGATCACTTCCTCCAGGTCTTACTTGGGGTTGCAGGCCAGTTGGGACTAGACCCGCGACGTCCCAAGGCGAGTTGGACAGAGGCCCGGAATCGAACCGAGAAGTTCGGCTCTACTTTTGGATGTCGCTCTTAGCCATGGCCCAAGTCAAGGCCGGCTGCTGTAACGATACACCTAGTGTTGTTGCTTTTTGTTGTAAGAACGACCTCGACCTACATGAACCGATGCGAGTATACATATATTAGTTGTTTGTATTTGAGTTTTGTTTGGAAAATGTGGTAAACATGAATTCAAGGCTGGAGAACGATGTCACTTTGCCCGGATGTCAGTGACTGTAGAGAAGTAAATTCCAATTTTGCACAGACTTGCGTCAAACCAAGCCAGTGAATGTTCTCATCCCCCAGTTTCACCAAACAAATAAAATAGATTAAGATTAGAAGTGGATATAACATGATAGAATTAACCACCTCTCTTACAAACCATTTCCCACCCATTCGCGAACTATTTCCTTATCATATTCATCAAATCGTTATCACTTTCTGAGTGCTTATCGCTTACAGGGATGTATACCCATGACTAAGCACTAACCAGACATTTTATCTCACCATTTACCACCGATTTTTCCTACTTTTTTTTCTCAGATTTTATCACTTGTAACATGACACTCATCATGAATTCTCACCATGTCTTCATACATGTCTCAGATGTTTTCAGCATTTTAACACATCTTCCCACCATTTTTTTCGTTAGATTGGTTTCAGAAAAATCATTAATAACCGGAAACCATGAGTTTTTTCCCATTCAATATACTCGGGGGTTTCCGGAAAAAAAAGCCTTAAACCAATCCGATGATTTTCCTTCAGTCTGTGACTGACCTCTTGGAGAGGGCGATGGAAAAAAAATGAAAAAAAGGAGAATCCAAGGGAAAAAAATGAAAAAAGGGAGAATCCAATGAAAAAAATCGGAAAATCATCCAAAAATGATGGTTTATCATGGGTTTCCCATCATTTTCCCAGCATTTTCCCAGGACCTGCAGCGCGCCTGGCCGGTGCTCCTCCGCTGCCTCCGCGGCAGCGGCGCCTTGGCGGCGCGCGCCGTGGCGCTGGCGGCGCTGTCGAAAGCGCCCGCCTGGGAGATGCTGACGGCTGCGTTGGAGGCCTTTGAGGCTGGTGGGGTGAGGGTTTTTTGATGCCCTTCATTGGGTCAATGACTAGCTGGTAGAATTTTCAGATGTTTTTGATGTTTTTGATGTTTTTGATGTTTTTGTGTCTTGATGATTCATGATGATTCTGGATTTTTGTTGGCCCTGTCTCGAATAAAATCACCGCTTTTGATGCTGAAGCATCCTGATTTCTCCCCATGCTTCATTCTTACATCTTAACATCAGCCAAAATCATCTTACATTATCCAGAATCATCTAGATTTTTTTTGTTGAGGGTGAGGAAAGGCCAACACACAAAAAAAATCTTAACATGTTTACCTGAAATTATCATGTATATTATATTGTTTATTCTCATTTCATATCCTCCATTTTTTTGATAAGCCCAAACTCTGAAAATTCGGGACCCCAGTCCGTGGGACAAAATGTTGTTGACCTTCTTTGTCAATCGAAAACGCACCCCAAATCAAACCTGGCCATAAATAATGGTCAATGTTGTTTTTTGGTTCTTTTCTTCTATGTATTCCCATGTTTCACATTTTTCCCAGCCTTTCTAAAAAAAAAACGACCCATTCGCGTTTGAGAACTTGGCCAACACAGAATTCCCGGAAAAAGGCGGCGGAGGGCGAAGAGATCATGAGTGCCTTGCAGCACAGCATCGATCGCTTTATGGAGCTGGCGGAGTCGGAAGGTGCCTTTTTTGAATCCAGTGGAGCCAGTAGCGATGGAGCTGATGTTTTTCCGAACACATATACCCTCTGGTAAACTAACATAGCTATTGAAAATGGCCATTTATAGTGAGTTTTCCCATGAAAAATTGTGATTTTCCATAGTTACGTTAGTTTACCAGAGGGTAATTATACACAATAATAATATAATAAAATACACATATGATATAAGATGATAAGTTTCAATATAATGATATATCTCAGATAGAAAGGTGGTAAGTACCCCATGACATTCCATAAATTAGTGAGTGGCTACACTTCAGATCTGGGGCAGCTGAGGTTAAAAAAAATAAATGTTGCACAAAATCGGTGAAGTATGAATGGTTACGAACTAGATCTGGCTGGTGGTTTGAAACATGAATTTTATTTTTCCATATATTGGGAATAATACTCCCAACTGACTAATATTTTTCAGAGTAGTTGAAACCACCAACCAGGTATGTATTGTCATTTCTGTCATTGTTTCAAAATCGTATGCGTCACAATGACAAGAACAATCAATCACAATAATAACCATTAATAATTAATAATCATTATCGTCCGCTTTTTCTTGTGCATCATCATCATTTTTCTTTCATCATCACCATCATCACCACCATCATCATCATCATCACAACATATGCCCGTCCTTAACCCTTTCCTGGATTTTTTTCTGAAATCAGCAGCGTGCTCATCCTCCGCTACCCACCTGTCAGGCGGTCAGCAGGTGACCGCGCTGTTGCAGGCGCTTTTCGGATGTCCCAGTGCAACGGAATGAGTCTAGTGGCTGTTGGATGCCCATGTAGGAAACTTCTTCCGTTGAATACCCTCTGGTAATTTAACGTAGCTATTGAAAATGACCATTAATAGTGGATTTTCCCATTAAAAATGGTGATTTTCAATAGCTATGTTAAATTACCAGAGGGTACATAGAATTAATTGGCAAACAAATGAGGAAAAAGATGGAAGCAAATCGAGGCCACTTGTTGCCGCTTCATGTGGATCTAAACTGGCATAACAGCTGGACAAATTTTGTGACTTGGTGCTTCAAAACTGCCCCCGCAATATGTGTTTGCTTCTTTGTTTTGCTCCTCACTCTGACAGACTTGCTGATTGCGCTGGCGAGATACATTGATATGCATTGATATGGGACGGGGGTCACATTCGCCCCTACCCCAGGGGCACATTCGCCCCTACCTCACAATCCTTTCCATTGAATAAGTCATTCAACCTTTTCGGGTTTGACCTGGGGACAAGGGACATTTAGGGGGGACTTGGGGACATTGGTTATGGGGGGCACGGGGTCACTTGCCTTCCACTGAATAAGTCATTCAACCTTTTAAGGTTTGCTCTGCAAACAAGGGAAATTTAGGGGGGACTTGGAGACATTGGTTAGGGGGGGGAACGGGTTCACTTGCCTTTTTACACTTGTGCATTGCATTACATCTCAGTTCCCACACGGTATCAAACACATCCAGGAAAAGACGCATCCAGAGCGTCTTGGAGTTGCTTGAAATGGATGTTACAACATAGCATCCAGAGCATCTTGGAAGTGACTTCAAGTGGATGTTGCAATGTAGCATCCAGAGCGTTTTGGAATTGACTTCAAATGGATGTTACAGTGTAGGATCCAGAGCGTCTTGGAGTTGCTTGAAATGGATGTTACAACGTAACGCTTGAAAAGACGTCGAAGCTGACTGTCACAGCTGAAAAACGATCCTTTCGAGACTCTGAAACTATTGCGCCTGCCTCGCAAAACGAGGTCGGGTCACATTCGCCACGTTCGCCCCTACCTCCACCGTGAGTAGGGGCAAGTGCGACCCCACATCAGGTAGGGACAAATGCGACCCCAGTGCCCATTGATATACCAACACTTCATCTTAAACCCTGAAGCCTTTCAAAAGCTTGGATATAGCCATTGTGTAGCTTTTTGGTTGCTATATTGCTATCCCCATTTGCACATCACCCCACTGCGTATCCCGGCAGGAGTTACAGCGAAGGTGCCACAGTGCACAGCAGAGAGGAGACGACAAGAAGGCCCGGAACACCCGTCAGGCCATTACCTGCTATACGCTTGGAGGATTGTCCCATTTACCATCTGGTTATTTAACATAGCCATGGAAAATATGGAAAATCACCATTTTTGATAGGTAAACCATCTATAAATGGGCCATTTTCCATGGCTATGTTAAATAACCAGAGGGTACATTCTGGATATTCTGGCAAACATACAAAAACTATGGAAAAACACTATTTTTGGATGACGTAAATCATCCGTCAATAGGCCATTTTCAAAAGCTATGTTATCGGAGAGTAGTAACTGGTTAGCAACTGAAGTGATAGCCTACTTACGCATCGCCCCAGAACTTGGGACTTGCTAACCAGGCTTATTAATCAGTTGCTAAGTGGGATAATCCTCGGCGCACACCATATTTGGTTATATCATTTTGTACCGCCCCATTATGTCATGAAACCTTATGTAGATTTTTGGTCAAACCCATTCGTGCCATGGGCAACACTTGGATTCTATAATCGCCTGACCATCACCGGGTGGTCATCCATCCAGAGGGATTTACATGTTTATACGTATATAAATATATATATACATATATAGATACATATGTGCCTGTATATACATAGATAAATAGATAGATAGATAGATAGAAAGATAGATAGATAGTTAGATAGATAGATAGATAGAAATTATAATGCATACTGGTACCCATCAACGAGGATTTCCATCATTGGATAGATGACAATAAACCAGATACTAATACCATGTTTTGACCGGAGCCTGACAATGGGGATCCCAAAGATTAGGACCGGGGTAAATGAGAAAATTGATGCTGATCTCAACCGGTTCCGCTTGGGTCAACTAAGGATTGATAAACCTCCGGTACATCAATAAGTAGTACCATCTGGTTATGACTAACATAGACATGGAAAGATCCACCATTTTTAAGAACGGTAAACCATCTATTTCTATGGGCCATCTATACCATGGCGATGTTAGTCATAACCAGAGGGTACCAGTTTTAGGTGACGATGGGTCACCAACTGAGCAGGCCTCATGCATGATGGCGACGATGTCCAGTTAGTGTTCAGCAACAATTCCATACACGTAGATAGATAAACTAATTGGAATTAGAAAAGCCATGGAAATACTGATTTAAAAAAAAACTGACACCGTTTATTAGTTAGATAAAGCATTATCCAACTGGCTTTAAGGGTTTTAATATCTTTTTTTTTCCGGATCAATATACAATACAATTAACAGCTGAACAAAGTATACGTAGGGCGACCTTGGCAATCTAACCTGGCGATAATTTTCTATTGCCAGGTTTGGTTATTGTATTTACCTTTTTGGCACATGTTATAGATGAATCTACTATACTTTGATTAAACTCATGCCAGGTGAAATGACCTGAACCTGTAATTATCAAGTTATATCCCCATTCCTAGATAACATTGTCAAACCCCCCGCATAACCCCATGATGATGTTTAAAACGTCATGTCAGTCTACCTCTTGCAAATTCCTCTATAAACAAACAACCCGGGTTGTCACTAATATAGATTTCTTTGGTCAGGAAGTAATTCTTTTGTCTACACTCAGAACCCAGATCCCCCTTTAGGGGAGCATGTTGGACCATGTTTTGTTTGGAGATGCCATGTTAAAGGTCAATTTAGATGTTTGTTTATTTTCTGAATTTGCTCACAATTGCCATTACACGCCGGCCATCGCACAGATTACAGGTGATACCAACAATTTTAACAAGTTTCAACTCTTTTTCCACTCTAACTTGGAACTCTTGATTCTTTAGAGAATACTTCCAGTTTTTTTTGTGCTTTGTGTATTTAATTTGGTTGCATGTGTGGTTATTTTGTAAGCGGGTTTCAGACCCCCTTGCCTGCTGGCCTTTGATATCCTGGTGGTTTATCAAGTTGCGCATTGTTTGGTCAAAACCATGAGATGTCCAAGGCAGCCATTGAAAAAAACAGGGGGATGTTTTCGTTGGCAAAGAGGCCGCGCTGCTGTTCCAGCTCCTTTGTTTGGCCCTGCAGAAGCAACCAGCTGCCACGGTGCAGGTGTATTTCATGGGGACTTAATGGGATTTAGTAGTGATATATAGATACTCTCTATGCGTATATAATTATATATGTATATGTATGTATACAGAGAGAGAGAGAGATAAAGGGAGAGAGAGAGATATATATATATATATATATACATGATCATACATGATATAGATATATAATATAGATATAACATATAGATATACAAGATGTATATATATATATATAGATATATATCTATATAGATATGGACTGGATGAATTATGATGACTTCATGTCGTGACGCCACTGGAATGATGGTGACTCTAAGGCTCTAAGGGGAATCATCCCCAAAATGGCCGGATGGTCAGTGAGCTTCTATAATTAAAATAATTCAACCGGAATGGTAAGGCTTGGTTTAAGAAGTGTTGCGTTGAAGGAAGATCTATGGTTGAAACCATTGTTTTTACTGCCAGACCTTAGGGTTTTATGCAGGTTTTCCCTCAAAACAAGTTCCGGGATCGGCGAATCTTTGTTCAATGGGCCGTTTGTGCTTAGAGTCAATCTGTGTGGTTCATCGCTCTTCATTTTATTGGGCTGGCGGCAGTCCAGCAGCAACTTTCAGGAGTCCAGAGTGCAACCCAACTTTGATGGCTTTACATCCACAATTCCCCGCAATGTAGACACATCTACAATCATCATCAATCATCTACATGTGTATATCTACACGTTTCCAGTCTGGAATCCACGAGCTAGACAATCCAGACTGCGAATCACATGTTCGTAACCAATATATTTATACATATTAAGCATCAAAAGTAATCCTCAAACTAAAGTTTCATCATATCATCAGCTCCTTTTTTCTCCATGTCAGCACTAAATCACAAGATTTTGGGCCAAAAATCCAGCTCTGCCTCTGCAGTCGTTAGGCTGCGGTGGCAGAGCTGCTGCCTCTGCAGCAACCCTTCCGCCAGCTCTTTGCCGCCCATGTGGCATCCACCTTCCCCGAAGCGGCGCGGCAACAGCTGGCAGGCACCGGGCACCATTTGAGTTGGGAAAATGTAGGGGAAACTGTTGGATTGGAGCTTGTAGCGGATGATTTGGTGGCTTTTCGGAGGCTGTTTGTTGTTGAGGATGCTTTTTGTTTAGCAGCCTTTTTGTGAAGTCTGAGATGTTCTGGTAGATGTTTAGCGAAATTTGCTTGAATTGTTGAAGGAAAACTGGAAGGTAAAAGACTTGAAAAGCCATAAACAACCAACCAACATATAGATCATATAGGGAACTCAAATTTACTCGTACCAGCAAAAAATGAAAAATCATTGACCCCCATTCCATGTGAAAAACCACTATATATTGGTCAAGTTTTGGAAGATGATTTTCCGGCTCTTGAATTGTTGCCTTTGGTTGAACCAAATATAAATCAAGTCGGGAGACTCATCTTCTAGACTCGAGACCAAGTTTTTGGGGTTTGGGTGCCTTTTTTTTTCAAAGGTGTAGTGGCCCTCATGCTGAAGAAGGAAGGTCGATAGGTTCATGATTTCAGATGCGATTGAAGGAACATAGTCTTGTTTGGGTGTTTTGCTGGCTAGCGGAGGCTAGCCCGGAGACTAGCCATGTCTGGGATTGTATATACAGTAGTATTATATACTTGTAATCTAAGACTTAAAATTCAATCATATCCATACATATCCAACATATGGGTTGTCAACCGGCTCATTAATTGGGATTGCGAAGTTTAGCTCTGTTAGTTGCATTGTCCCGCTTGCTAAATTTGAAGGAATTGAGACAATTGTGCATTGAAATTAAGGTGGTGGATGGTGGTGGTTTGTCTTCCAGAATTGTCGGCAAGACTTCTTGCGTCAATGACCAAATAGCTTGGACAGACAGTTGGGCAGTTGGACGACTGCTTCCTATTCTGGTCGGTTTCCGAGCCACGCGCTTGGGTTTTAAGCCTTGGGTTGTTGCTTTTTCAATCCGGACTTTTGAATTCAGCTTACGAAAATAGCGCAAGTAAAGCTACACTCAACTTTTCTTAGTCAATCAAATCAACCTCAATGTGGTGCACCCCGGTTTTGAATTTGTAAACAACACCATTTCGATACATCTCTTAATGTGGTAAACCTGATAAACCATAGTCAACCATTCCCTATCATTGTTTGGACACTTCTGGGTTAATTATTGCTTTATTGAAGAGACATGCAACAAGGACCAAGATGGCAGTTCATTATTGCTTACGCATTCCTGGATGTAAAATTAAATGCTTTTACTGGGACGAAAAAGTGGATGTCGGAACAACAAAATGCAATTGCTTTGACCAAATGCTATAGGCAATTAGTTGTGGCGGGGCGGTCACGTGGCCATACCAAAAGTAAAAAGGACCCGGACATACTTTTGACTCTTTTGACTAACTTTACTATTGCCTTTGCTTTACCCTCTGGTTATTTAACATAGCCATGGAAAGATCCACCATTTTTAATAGGTAAACCATCTATAAATGGGCCATCTATACCATGGCTATGTTAGTCATAACCAGAGGGTACTATTATTTTTGAAACATCAAAGATTTTGGATTGGGTATTCCCGGGAAAAAACCCTAGAAATGGGATGATGGTTGCTGAAGTGGGAAACCTGGCGGTTTACCATACCAGTAGTACCGCACAAGGCGGTGGCGGAAGTTTCAAAAATAGGAAACCTATAGGAGAAGTTGGTTGTTGTGAATCAGGGATGGCAGAGCGAAGCCACTGATTGACCGAAAGGTGGT